>MDTB01228407.1_pt1 | contig 10376 bp, 12 predicted proteins | sample 811161 | NCBI WGS metagenome assembly MDTB01 (sample SAMN05326650, study PRJNA326480) | marine metagenome | isolation source: seawater | place: Mediterranean Sea | collected 2009
TGATTGTTTGTTTTATTTCTTTGTGCTAGCATAATACCTTAATAAAAATTTGGAGGAACAATGTGTTTGCAGTAATTGAACTAAATGATAAGCAATTCTTAGTAGAAGAAGGCGATATTTTCACTGTTGACGGTATTATTTCAACACCTAATATTGTTATTGATAAAGTACTATTAATTCAAGATAAAAAAACCATTGAAGTTGGTGAACCCTATGTAGAAAAGGCCAGTGTTCAAGCTGATGTTTTAGAAACTGGAAAACGTGAAAAAGACGTTGTTTTTAAGTTCAAACGTAAAACAGGTTACAAACTTACCCGAGGTCACAGACAAAATACAACTGTACTTAAAATTAAAACAATTGAATTAGGAGGATAAGCCATGGCACATAAAAAAGGAAAAGGAAGTACAAAAAATGGACGAGACAGCCAATCAAAACGATTGGGTGTTAAACACTTTGGTGGTGAGTTAGTATCTGCCGGTTCTATCATTGTTAGACAACGTGGCACTAAATTCCTACCAGGACATAATACAGGTCTAGGAAATGACTTTACAATTTATTCAAAAGTAAATGGAACTGTAAAGTTTACCTATACAAAACGAAATAAACAACAAATTGACATTATTCCAAGCTAATTGGCATACGTTGATACTTTAACCATTACGGTTCAATCTGGAAATGGGGGAGATGGCTGCATCAGTTTTAGACGTGAAAAGTATGTTCCAAAGGGAGGGCCTGATGGTGGTGACGGTGGACATGGTGGGCATGTATTTATTAGAGCATCAAAAAAAATTAGTACATTTTTAGATTTATCTGAAAAAAAACATTATAAAGGAACCCATGGAGCGCCAGGTAGACCAAGAAAACAAAGTGGTAAAAAAGGGCAAGATTGTATTTTAAATGTTCCCTGTGGCACGCTAATTTATAATGAACACCACGAACTGATTCATGACTTAACTGAAGATAACCAAGAAGTACGTATTGCAACAGGAGGAAAAGGTGGAAAAGGAAATCCTCACTTTTGTACATCAAGAGTTCAAACGCCAAAAAAAGCAACACCTGGCAAGCCTGGAGAATCTTTTATTTTACATCTAGAATTAAATGTCATTGCTGATGTCGGATTTGTGGGTTACCCTAATGCTGGAAAATCAACACTACTTCATACCCTAACCCAAGCTACTCCCAAAATTGATAACTATCCATTTACCACATTGCACCCCAATTTAGGTATTTTAAGAAAATATAATCAAGAACTAATTCTTGCAGATATTCCTGGAATTATTGAAGGCGCATCTGAAGGCGTTGGTTTAGGTATTGATTTTTTACGCCATATTAGCCGAACACACACCCTTTTATTTGTACTAGATGGATCAGAAGAAAATCTTGAGTCATTTCAATCAACATTTGAACAACTTGTTCATGAAATAAATAACTACTCACCTACAATGCTAAATGAAAAAAAATACATTGTAGTTCTTAATAAAATTGATCTAATTCCACCATTAACCATCAAGAAAATCTGCGATATATTTGAATCTCTTAAGATTGAACTATTGTGTATTTCTTGCTTTACTAGACATGGAATTGAAGCTTTAGAGCAAAGGATATTTACCGATGTTAACCAAACGATACGTAATTAAAATTGGAACGAATATTTTAACTGACACACACCAGCGTCTGGATTTAAATAATATGCGACATTTAGTGCAGCAAATATCTAAAGAAATTCAAAATTCTTCTAATATTGAATGTATTATTGTCAGTTCAGGTGCCATAACTTGTGGAAGCAAACATATGAACATGTCAATTCAAAAACTAAATGAAAAACAAGCGGCTGCATCTATTGGACAAATTCTTTTATTTAAACAATACTTTGATTTTTTTCAATCTAATGGACTTTGCGCAGCTCAACTTCTAATTACAAAAGATAATTTAAACCACCCTGAAAAAACAAAAAATATCCAAGATACGATACATACTCTATTAGATCACGGTGTGATCCCTATTATTAACGAAAATGATTCTGTATCAACAGAAGAAATTCAATTTGGAGACAATGATCAATTATCCGCCCAACTTGCAACAAAAGTACACGCTGACCATTTAATTATTCTGACCAATGCTGATGGAGTATTAGATAGTAACCATAATGTTATTCCCCACCTTACAAAAATTACAGACAATGAGTTAAGCCTAGTACAAGATCAACTAAGCTCACCCTATTCAAAAGGGGGCATGCGTTCAAAATTAATGGCCGCTAAACTTGCAATTGAACACCATATTCCTGTTACCATTGCAAATGGTCGTACTGAAAATATTATTCACCAATTATTTAATAAAGTCCCGGTTGGCACACACATATCCCTAAGCTAGAGTACTAAAATCTCCGTCATCATCCACGCGGTCTTTCTTTTCGTAATGACTTTTCTTTTGAAATATATTCGATACCTGGTTATTTAACATGGTTAAATTATTATATTCTGGTTCTGTCTTAGGAATATGAAAGCCATCAGGAGTCTTTTTATTCTCTCCATGAATATCTTTTACTGAAAAATCCTGATCTGATACAACTGTTAATGGAACACGATCCGCTTTACGAAACCCTGTTACTTGATATGCAGCAAAGTCTGGTGTGTCAAAATTTCGCAAACTAATAATAAATAAATATTTCTGAATATGCTTTAAATCTTGATCTGATGGAATGGCTTCCCCTTTTGGATGTGAATGATACGTCCCAAAATACTCCAAACCATGTCGATTAAAAAATAAATGTGCACGTTCAATATCTTCTGTATAAATAGAAAATACATCTGTTTTATTTGAAATATCTTGATTAAACACAGGATAAATAGCAGAAATCAAACCATCTTTTCCACCAACAAAACCACCAGATTCATAGGGGAAATTCTCTTTAACCTGCTTAATAATAATATCATAATGTCGTTGCGTAATTGAAAACTCCATTAACTTCATGACTATTAGTGTATGCAAAAATCAAATAAATGAGAACCCTTAATTACCCTTGATAAAAGCAATCAATCTCGTCTTTTACCACCGGTAATAAACCATTATACATCTCCATATTTAAAGAAATATAATATCCACATGAATCATAAATATAACCATGAGTAAAAAAAAAGCTTTGAGGATACTGTCGACATAGACTGGGTCTCGCCATATATTGACCACATTTATTTTCTTTTGTTAATGCCTGACAAGAAAATGAGTAAATATCCCCTTGCTTATGATTGGGTTGAAATACCTGATACTCGGTAAATACTTTTGAAAATATATTAAAATCTGAAATACGTTCCAAAGGAACACCTTTATGATACAACATAATCGATCGACAACAATTTCCAGTATGTTTACATGCTCCATCAATTAAAAAGATACGCTTTTTTATAGATTCAAAAAAATAATGAGACGCCTTAGGGCATAAAAATTTTAAAACTAAATAACTACATTGAAGGACATATAGCCCAAACATACATTAAGTCGCAACAAGAACGGAATCTTTTACCTTTTGAATAATTTCTTGAATGCCTGACGTTCCAATTTCAATAAATTGAGTTAAATGATCAGAAGAAAATGGCGTTTGCTCAGCAGTTCCCTGAATTTCAATAAAGCGATTATCATCCGTCATCACCAGATTTAAATCTACCTCAGCAGATGAATCTTCAACATAATCTAAATCTAATACAACCTGACCATCAACTAAGCCCACACTTATTGCTGATACAACATTCTGTATTGGGTTTTCTGTAATTAATTCTTTTGCCATTAATTGAGAAATAGCATCATATAATACAATCATTCCACCCGTAATCGATGTTGTTCGCGTACCGCCATCGGCTTGAATCACATCACAATCTATCATAATGCTGCGCTCTCCTAATACATCCATATTAACAGCGGCTCTTAATGAACGACCAATTAAACGCTGAATTTCCATTGTACGTCCTGATTGCTTTCCCTTACTGACTTCTCGACGAATTCTCTCTGACGTCGATGCAGGTAACATAGAATATTCTGCTGTTATCCAACCTTGACCCGTATCTCTTAAAAACCTTGGGACGCCCTCTTCAATAGTAGCGGTACAGATAACCCGTGTATTTCCAAATGAAATTAATACGGAACTGTCTGCAGAAGAAATAAAATTTCTCTCTATTTTGATCTCTCTTAATTGGTTATACCGACGACCATCATGCCTCATGATTTTCTCCTTTATTCTGATTCAATTGATGCTGCTCAATTAGTTTTCTACCTTCTAAAATATTATGCTCTACATTTATAACATTTTTTTTGTAATTTCGTCACCAATAACTGCAACCTAGATAAAACACCATCCGCATATTCATTAGCATCCTGTTTAATTTTAAATGATACCTTTTGTGCATTAACAATGTCTTTATCATCTGGTAATTCAGGAGCTGCCTCAAATAATTCTGTAGCAGGTGCTTGAGGAACATCATCTAACGCTTCTTTTAACTTTTGAATTAACTGTATTGCCTCAGGACCAGAAATTATAACATTATCAGATAACCACTGTTTTTTCCCCGATGTGATTAGTGACTCTAATAAAAACACGATTCCTTTAATATTATCCACAATAAATCTCCTGTAACTTTTGCTTTACATTTGAAGGAACAAACGCATCAATATTTGCTCCTAACTTTCCCAATTGACGTACGATACTTGAACTTAAATAACTATATTTTTGATCTGTCATTAAAAAAACTGTATCAATTTTCGGTTCTAATGCACGGTTGGTCAATGACATCTGAAACTCATATTCAAAATCACTCACCGCTCTTAACCCTCGAATAATTGTAAATACATTTTTTTCTCTGGCATAATCGACTAATAACCCTTGAAATCCCTCGACAATTACTCGGTCATCTTGAACACTATCTTTAATCATATGAATTCTTTCTTGAATAGAAAATAAGGGTTCTTTCTCAATATTTTCTATTACACTAACATATACCTTTTCAAATAAGGATAATGCACGTGTAATAATATCCAAATGGCCTTGTGTAATCGGATCAAAACTGCCGGCATAAATTGCTGCTACAGCCAATGGAAACAACTTTCAATAAAAATATGCACCATCATTTTTAAATTGTAGCTTATTTTATAGATTTGGATCAATAAAACATAAAAAATAAGCCAAACTAAATATAAATTACTGAAATATAACTTGCCCCATACGTTGACACTTTATCAACATGTCTAGATAGAACCAGTCTCTTTTCATGCTCAATATACAAGGCGCCTCCAGGGGCTAAAATATTACGATGAACAATAATATCAATTGCCTGATTATACCCTTCAATATCTGCCCAAACTGGATCTAAATATATAATATCAAATGCATTTAAAGGCTGCTTGTTTAAATACCGAATCATATCAGATTTAACAATCTCAATACTGGCCCCCAAAGCATCTGCATTTTTTTGACACCAAAAAACATTTAAATCAACACAAACAACACGTGCAGCGCCTCTCGATTCTGCTTCTAAACCAATAGCACCCGTTCCCGCACATATATCACAAAAACGAGCGCCTTCAATCCTAGGGCCTATCATACTGAATACGGCCTCTTTTACCCTCGCCTTCGTTGGGCGAAATAATTGATCCACTGGAAACATCAAACGCCTTCGTTTATATTTTCCTGAAATAATATGCATTTAATTTAAACTTTCTGTCACAATACCATCTCTAGAATCTAAATAATCGATAAAACTATTTTCTGATGACTGTATTAATCGATCACATAAATTTGAAATACATTCCACTTTATTACGATCTAAAATATTAGCAAAACTAAAAACTAATGCACCTGACTGTTGGGTGCCAAGAACATTCCCAGGACCACGAATGGCCAAATCTTCTTGGGCTAAATGAAATCCATTTGTACTCTCCATCATGGCTTTTATTCGCTTTTTTGACTCTACAGAATTAGCCTCTGCAATTAAAAAGCAATGCGCTTGTCCGGATCCACGCCCTACACGCCCTCTTAATTGATGTAACTGAGATAATCCAAAACGCTCAGCATGCATAATAACCATTGTTGAAGCATTTGGAACATCCACCCCAACTTCAATCACCGTCGTAGAAACTAATATTTGAGTTGAATTTAATTTAAAAGCATTCATCACATCATCTTTCTGATCCTCACTTAAACGGCCATGCATTAGACCAACCTTAAATTCAGATAAATAATCTGAAATAAATGCATACCCATCAACTGCAGGCGCTACATCCAAGTGTTCAGAAGCTTCTATCAAAGGGTATACAATATATGCTTGACGCCCCTGCTGCAATTCTAATCGAATAAACTCTAATACTTGTCCCAACCTTGAAGGCTTCCCATAATATGTTTTTGGAGGCTTTCTTCCCGGAGGTAATTCATCAATTACATCATGGTCCAAATCACCATAATGCGTTAAAACCAAGGTTCTAGGAATAGGTGTCGCACTCATAAATAAACAATGAGGGGCCTCTTCTGATTTATCTAAAAGAGACTGCCTCTGAAATACACCAAAACGATGCTGCTCATCAATAACAACAAACCCCAATCGGTGCATCGACACCCCTTCTTGAATTAATGCATGCGTGCCAATAACAATCACGGGATCCTCTTGATCAAGCCTCATCAACGCAGCCTCTTTTTCTTTTTTTGATTGTTTTCCTTTCAGTAAAATCACCTGAACACCAATCTGACCTAATCGCTGCTTGCATGTTCGATAATGCTGTTGCGCCAAGACCTCTGTAGGAACGAGTAAAGCACCTTTCCATCCAGCACTGTATGCAGCTAATAAACTTAACCAAGCAATATCACTCTTCCCAGATCCAACATCCCCTTGAAGTAATCTAAAAACACCACGTTTTGAAGCAAGGTCATCCCTTATCCCAGCCCAAACACGTTGTTGAGCGCCTGTTAATGTATATGGCAATGCCCTTAAATAAGCATCGATGAATGAAGTATCCATATTCAAAGCAACCCCTTTAAATGTTTGCTTTCTATCCATGCATCGTTTTCGTCGCGGATATAAATATACCATTAGTTCATCAAAAATAAACCGTTGCATACCAATAGCAACCTGTTGCTTATCCATAGGAAAATGCAAATACTTTATCGCATCATGAATAGATACAACGCTTTCTGACTGTGCTATTGATTTTGGTAGTGCATCACGAATACACTTGGGACGTGTTAATAGGGATTGAACAAGTCGACATAATGTTTGATTAGAAATACCCTTTATCTCTGGATATGTTGGAAATATCTGGCCATCACCTGCATCAGCAAAAGACCGACAAATATCAAATGATGTTACTTGAAACGACGCCCCAAATTTAGATTCATCTAAGGCACCATGAACAACCATATATGGATCATTTTTTAAAGCGTCTTTAACATAAGCCTGATTAAACCATGTTACCGGTATTTCCCCTTTCCCAGTGATTAACATCCCTTGAAATACACTTAAATTCTTTCGTACAATCCGCTTGGTGACATGACGCAACATTCCAATCAATGACACTGGTTCACCAACAACCAAATCAGACATGGCTAAATCATACCGACGTATACTATATCGAACTGGTTTTAATAGTAAGATATCTTTCATTTTTGAAATTCCTTGCTTTGCTAAAAATCGTCGTTGGGATAGCGTTGTATAGCTATCTAAAAGTGACTGAAACTCATGTTCATCACAATCAAATAGCATGGGTATAAATGGTTAATGTATCCTCAGATAACACTTCTATTGTTTTTACACTTAATGGAATATCTGGTAATGGGCCATTCCCCCATGAAACGCCATGATTAAAAAATTTTGGGACTCTAAACACCCAAAATTCATCCCAAAGTTCTGACGTAAACATTGACCGAAATACACCTGAACCAGCCTCAACTAAAATAGCATGCATTTGATGTTCTGTTGCTAAGTATAACCACAAATTTTCCCAGTTTTTAGATTTGTCATCCCCCAACTTACGATATGGAGTATAAAGGTCATGTTGAAACTCAAAAAAGCCCGTCGTGCAATGAATAACATGACGGCCAGAATTACATATATCATTTAGCCAAGATCGATTAATTTGACCCTTAGGATCCATTACAATAATACTTGGCTGTGCTTGAGAATCTCGAATCGATAACTGAGGTAAATCTGTATTGATGGTCCCCACACCAACACAAATGCCTTGCACTAAACGCCGTAAATCTTGCACCTTTTCCAAGGATTTAGATGATGAAATATAATGCAATTTGGTATTATCTGGGGCAATCTTCCCATCTAAAGAAACCGCTGATTTTAAATAAATAAACGGCCGGTTTCTCTGATGAAATGTATAGAACTCTTTAATACATGCAAATCCCTCTTCAGGTAAACAATGCCCTAACACAGAGATTCCTTTTGCCTCTAGAATAGCCTTCGCCTTCCCATAAACAACTGGGTTTGGATCATCAATAGCCCAAATAACTCGGGAGATTCCCGCATTAATAATCGCATCAACACAGGCTGGAGTTTTGCCAACATGGACACAAGGTTCTAAAGTTACGATTAAAGTAGCTCCTTTGGATGCAGAACCGGCACGCTTTAATGCAATCACTTCTGCATGATCCTCTCCCGCAGATATATGGTAACCTTCTGAAATAATATCGCCTTCTATACAAACCATTGCACCAACCGCCGGATTTGGCCATTGAGTTCCTTTCAAGGCAACTGTCTGATGCAGTAAGTATTGAAGCTGGTCACGCTCAAATCTACTCAGCATCTGGATACTCAAAAATCACATCACCATTTAATAAAACAATAAAGCGAGACGTCTTTTGAATAGAATATTTATTGTTTATAATATCGCCGCTATAATGACTATCTTGATATAAAACAATCTCCTCATCTGTTGACAAACGTTCCAAAATTTGAAGAGATTGCTCACCTAATTGCTTTGGAATTTCAATCTTTACGTCTAGTGTTAACATTTCAAGATCATCCACAACCTTTAATTGAACCGCATTTCCTTTACTTAAGGTAACCTGTATGGTGCCATTATCATACATATATTGATTGGGCAAAGGATGCTGTGTTACCACTTGACCCACATCTATTGTTGTAGAGAATACAGGTGGTGTTTGTTCAATATTTAATGTTGAGCCATCCAATATAAAGGCAATTTCAGACAGCGATTTTCCAATGAATGACGGCACCTGAACTTCCCGCTTTCCTTTTGATACAAATAATTGTACCTGTCGACCCTCTTTAATGGAACGGCCAGACGGTGGCTCAACCCGAACAACATGGTTCTCAGGAATACTAGGGTGTGGCAAATGCTTCACAACTTTAGGATCTAAATTTAAGGCCCCTAATGTCCTTAAAGCCTCATCAACAGACATCGATTCCACATAAGGAATCTGAACAACCTTGTATTTCATAAAGTAATTCTGGTATCCTACAAAACCCACATAAATTAATGCCAAAATAGCGATAATATTAAATATTCGATTACTCCACCTAAAAAAGATATGCCGTTTATGGCGAATAATATCAGTTGCAAAACTTTCAGATGCCTGAAATTGATTGGATAACTTTTCAAACTTCATTGCATCACGACCTTGTAAAATATCAATTAATACACGAAAACTTGTCCATCGTTGAATGACATCAAGTTGAATTGCTTTCATAATAAAATAGTTTAGTTTTTCACTAATTTCTGGAATGATATCTTTTGGAGTTTTAGGCCCTTGTTCAAAATTCTTTTTTAACTCAATGACAGACTGCTTTGATATATATGGAAACTGATACGTAACTAAATAAAAAGACAATATTCCAAATGCATATATATCGGACGCTGTAGTATACGTGAAGTCTTTTAAAAACTCTGGTGCTAAAAACACACTATCGTTGATAATATCTAACCGTGAATGAAAATACTCTAAACATATCATTTGTATCAATGCTGGCCCTAAAATAATCTGTTCATCCTTAGTAACAAAAATGTTATTTAAAGAAATTCCACCATAAACAAGTTGACGTTGCTCTAAGCCATACATCGCCTGACTAACTTGTAACAAAATATTATATCGCTTCTTTGACCGATTCTTTAAATGGCTAATTTTTTCTAAGTATAACTCTAAAGAAACTAAATCACTCGATACCGTTGAATAAATTAAATAAAAGTTTTTACCATCAAACTCATAGTCAATCAATTGAAACATACCTGGAATTGCTTGATATAAATATGGAGATAGTTGACTCACACAAATATCAACAAAATGTGCAGAAACCAAATCAGAATGCAGAGTGAGAACGTACACTTGCTGATTGTTCTGAAGATCTACACCATCATTTAATACATAAAATACA
>MDTB01021021.1_pt1 | contig 10375 bp, 9 predicted proteins | sample 811161 | NCBI WGS metagenome assembly MDTB01 (sample SAMN05326650, study PRJNA326480) | marine metagenome | isolation source: seawater | place: Mediterranean Sea | collected 2009
CAAGACAAGGAAATTTATTTGGAATAATTGGAATGGTTATTGCTGTAACAGTTACATTTCTTTCTGTTGGTAATTTTAGCTTTGGGTTTATTTATGTTCTAATATTTTTAGCTATTGGTGGTAGCATTGGTGCATTTATAGCATATCGTATCCCAATGACTGCAATGCCAGAATTAGTTGCAGGCTTTCATAGTTTAGTTGGGCTAGCAGCAGTATTTGTTGCTATCTCTGCATTTATAAACCCTGCAGCCTTTAATCTTGGCGTACCAGGAAATATTAAGCTTGCAAGTTTAATTGAGATGGCGATAGGAGCAGCTGTTGGTGCAATCACTTTTTCTGGTTCTGTTATAGCTTTTTTAAAATTACAAGGAATAATGTCAGGTGCACCTATAACTTTTAAAGGTCAGCATTTATTAAATGCATTATTATTAATTTTGATTGTAATATTAACAGTTTATCTTTGTACAACTCAATCATCTAATTTATTTTGGATATTAATTGCAGTTTCTTTTTTAATAGGATTTTTAATTATTATTCCTATTGGTGGTGCAGATATGCCAGTTGTAATTTCAATGTTGAATTCTTATTCAGGTTGGGCTGCAGCTGGAATTGGATTTACTTTAGAAAATACAGCACTTATTATAACTGGTGCATTAGTTGGATCGTCTGGAGCTATTCTTTCATATATAATGTGTAAGGGAATGAATAGATCATTCTTTAATGTAATATTAGGTGGCTTTGGTGCGACAGACCAAACGACTGCAGGTCAAAGTAAAGAACAAAGACCAGTAAAAAGTGGTAATGCTGATGATGCAGCTTTTTTAATGAAAAATGCCTCTTCAGTTATAATTGTTCCAGGTTATGGGATGGCAGTGGCACAAGCACAGCATGCTTTAAGAGAAATGGTAGATACATTAAAAAAGAATGATATAAAAGTTTCTTATGCAATTCACCCTGTGGCAGGAAGAATGCCAGGTCATATGAATGTTTTATTGGCTGAAGCAAATGTACCATATGATGAGGTTTTCGAGTTAGAGGAAATAAACAATGATTTTGCAAATGCGGATGTAGCGTTTGTGATAGGTGCAAATGATGTAACTAATCCAGTCGCAAAAACAGATCCACAAAGTCCAATATATGGCATGCCAGTTCTCGATGTAGAGAAATGTAAATCAGTATTATTTGTTAAAAGAAGTTTATCACCTGGATATGCAGGTATAGATAACGATTTATTTTATAAAGAAAATACCCTGATGTTGTTTGCTGACGCAAAAAAAATGACTGAAGATATAACAAAGAATTTATAGGAGTAAATGAGTATAAAAATATTCTGTGATATAGCTGATACAAAACTAATAAATAAATTTAATAAAAAAAAAATTGTAAAAGGTTTTACTACAAATCCAAGCTTGATGAGAAAAGCAGGAGCTAGAGATTATAAAGCTTACTCAAAAAAAATACTTAAATTGTGTAAAAATAAGCCAATATCTCTGGAAGTCTTTGCAGATGACAATTTATCTATGATCAATCAAGGGGTTAAAATAAATTCTTGGGGGAAAAATGTTTATGTTAAAGTTCCCGTTGTTAATTCAAAAAACAAATTTACAGGTAAAGCTATACAAGAATTAAATAAAAAAAATATTAAATTGAATATAACCGCTGTGTACACAGCTCATCAGACCAGGAAAATTTTAAAGGTTATAAATAAAAAAACAAAAGTTATCATCTCTATTTTTGCTGGTAGGGCTGGAGATGCTGGCAAAGATCCAATTCCTGAGTTTTTAAAAAGTATAAGGTTATCTAAAAAATATAAAAATGTTGAAATCTTATGGGCCAGTGTCAGAGAACCTTATAATTTTATTCAAGCAAAACGAATAGGCTGTCATATTATTACAGTGCCACCAACAATTATAGAAAAAATTGAAAAATTTGGAAAAACTTATAAATCTTTAACTCTAGAAACTGTTTATAATTTTCTTCAAGATAGCGTAAAATCAAATTTTAAGATTTGATGAAACTTTATAGTTACAAAGATTGTTTGAAATTAAATATAGAGGATTTACATAGAACTTATAAAAAAAATATTAATAATTCACAAGTAAAATTAATTTCTTCATTTGGTTTTGGAAATGATATTCCAACACACGCCAAGGGAAGTTATATCTATATTAAGAAAAAAAAAATACTAGATATGACTGGAGGAATAGGGGTTCTAAATCATGGTCATAATCATCCAAAAATAGTTTCTGTACGAAAAAAATTTCTAAAAGACTCACATATGGAGGTCCATAAAAATTTTTTTTCAAAATTTATGGTGGGTCTTGTGAAAAATCTAAAATATGTTTTACCAGATAAAATTAATTATTTTTATTTTCCTAACTCTGGTTCAGAGTCAGTCGAGGGTGCATTAAAATTAGCCTACAAATATCATGAGGGTAAAAGAAAAAAAGTTATGTATTCAGACATTTCTTTCCATGGAAAACTAATTGGTTCAGGCTCAATTACGTCCTCAAATGAGACATCAGGTTTTAAATTTCAAGGTATCGATAACAAATTAAAGTTTAAATATAATAATATTAAAAGTGTTAAAAAATTAATAGAGAAAAATAAATATAAAAATAAATGTAATATTTATGCTTTAATTGTTGAACCTTTTAGCGGACAAACTTGTAAAAGTCTTTCAAACGAATTTTTAAAAGAAATAAGAAATATTTGTAATAAGGAAAATATTGTTCTTATTTTTGACGAGGTATACTCTGGTTTTTGTAAAACTGGCCCATATTTTAATTTTCAAAGAGTTAAAGATTTATGTCCAGATATTTTGACTTTCTCAAAATCATTTGGTGGAGGAAAAGCTTCTATTGCTGGATATGGTATACAAAAAAAATTTCATAAAAAAGCTTATGATAATCTTTATGATGCAACTTTACATAGCACAACTTATTTTGGTCTTGCTGAAGAAACTGCAACTGCAATGGAGTCAGTTAAAGTAATGATAGAGGAAAATTTTGATAAGAAATCTCATAAAAATTCAGAAATAATAAATAAACAACTTAATTTATTGAAAAAAAAATACCCTAATTTTATAGAACTATACAGGGGCGCAGGAAGTGCTTTTGGAGTTAAATTTAAAAAAAACTTAATACTAAAATTTATAAAAGATAATATTAAAAAAATGCCTTCTAAATTTTTTAAAGATAAATTTTTGATTGAAAAAATAATAGCTGGATCTGTTGTTGACTATATGTATAGAAAACACTCTATTTTAACTTATTTTGCAATAAATGAAGATATTATTTTTAAGATATCACCCCCTGTAATAATTAAGGAAAAAGAATTAATGATTTTTTTTAAAGCTTTAGATTTAACTTTAGACAAAGGTATTAATAATCTTATTTTACAATTTATTAAAAGGAAGTTTTTTGCATAATTACTTTATTTTAAAATATATAAAATTAATTAAAAAAGAAATTAACATAAATACTGAATCTAAAAACGAGGATGTAATTTATTTTATCAATACAACAATTAAAAACCTTCCAGATGTAGTAAAATTTTCAATACATTTAATTGGTTTGATTAATTTTATTTTTTTAAGAATAAGCTTTGTAAAATTTGATAAATTTATAAATTTTTTTAACAAATTAATTATATTCAACAAATATATATTATTTATCAAAACATTAATAATAATGACCCTTGTAGATAATTATAGATATAAAAATCATAATGGTAAAAACTATAAAAACTAAAAATTTAGTTATTGGCTCAGGTCCTGGAGGTGCAACTATTGCAAATTCTTTATCAAGAAACAATCAAGAAGTAATAATTATTGAAGAGGGAAAATATTTTAAAAAATTTTCTAACTCAATTTGTTATTCATTTAATAATTTATGGAAAAATAATGGTATTACTCCAGTATTTGGTGATAAGAATTTAGTTTTAGGACAAGGAAAATGTGTTGGAGGTGGTTCAACTATTAATGCTGGGCTAATATGGAAAACGCCTGAATTTATATTACAACAATGGAAAAAAAATTATAATAATTCTTTTTTTGAAAACTTTGATTATTATTATAATGAAATTAAAAAAAAATTAGATATTTCAGAACATTCAAATTTACATAAATCTAATAGCCATACAGAAAAAATACTTTGTGGTGCAAAAAAATTAAATTGGAGTTATGTTCCAACTCCTCAATATAAAAATAAACTAAATATTAAAAAAAATACTTTTGGTGGCTCGTCAAATTCTTTAATTTATAATTATTTAAAAGAATTTGAAAATAATAATGGACAATTGATATCAAATTTAAGATTAGAAAAAATTATACTTAACAAGAATCAAATCGATAGGATTTTATGTTATGACTATATAAAAAAAGAATTCATAGAAATAAAATCAGATTTCTTTTTTTTGTGTTGTGGCTCAATACAGACTCCACATATTTTAAAAAAAAATAATTTAATTTATCAAAATTTAGAAACTAAATTTCATTGTAATTTAAGATTTTTAACAATTTTTGATGAAAAAATTAAATCTAATGAGGAAAGTTTTGCAAGTCATGAAATTAATGAATTTCAGGAAGATGGTTTGATGATAATACCTTCTGACTACAGTTTAAAATATATTTCCACAGCAATTTCAAGTTTTAGCAATTCAAGTATCAAAAAATTTCTAGATTATGAAGAATATGGAGGATTATATGTAGCCCAGATTAGATTAAAATCCAAAATCAAAATAAAATCATTGAGTTTTTTAAAAGAGCCACTTTTAACGAACTATTTAACAAATGAAGATAAAGAATTAATAAGATTTTCGATTGATAAAATTATAAATTTATTATTTGAGTCCGGTGCTAAAGAGGTTTATTTACCATTTAGTGATAATAATATAATCGACTACAAAAACAGAAATTTAAATATAAATAAATTAAATTTTAATAAAATAAATATGATTTCTGTTCATCTTATGAGCTCTTTGCCAATGTTTGAAAGTAGTTTGGTTAATGATAGTGGAAAATTTAATGCTTTAAGCAATCTATTTATTGCAGACGCAAGTATATTGCCTGATAATATTGGTCAAAGTCCTCAGGGAACAATCATGTTATTTGCAAATGAAATTGCTAATAGATTTTTAGAAAATTATGCGAAATGAAATAGGAATTTTTATAAATGATAATTTATTATCAACAAATTGTATAAAAAAAATTTTAAATGAAAATATTTTAAATATTAAATTTATAGTAATTGAAAAAAGAAGAAAAAAAAAAAATTATTTATTTTTGTTTTTATTTTTTAAAGATTTTTTCAAAATCTTAAATTATTTATTTTTATCATTTATAAAAAATGAAAATATTGAAAATATTTGTAAAAAAAAAAATGTAAATTGTTTAGTTACAGAAAATATTAATGATGAAAATGTTCAGAATTTGCTTAACAAAATAAATTTTAAAAATATTTTTTTTATAAATTTAAATAGTAAATTAAAAATATATGAAAATTATAATAATATTAATTTTATAAATATTCATCTAGGAGATACACAAAAATATAGAGGCGTATTTTGTTTAATTCACGCAATAATAAATAATGAAGAATTCTTTCATATAACATCACATTTTATTAATAATAAATTTGATCTTGGAAATATAATTTATCAAAAAAAGTTAAAAATTTACCGTGAAAATTTATTTGGAGTTTATCAATTTTTATTTGATAAAAAAATAGAAGTAATTGAACAAACATTAAAGTTATTAAGTTCTTCAAATTTTAAGACTAATTTAAACAAAGGAAAGACTTATAAACCTCCAACTTTTATAGAATTAGCAAAATTTTATAAAAGTTTCCTCAATTATCCCAAGAGATAGTCTATAAATGAAAAAACTTTTAATTGTAGTTCCAGTCTATAATGAGGAAAAAGATCTAAATTTCTTTATAAATAATTGGGCAAATCTTTTACCTGAGAATAAAATGGATTTATTGTTTATAGATGATGGATCAAAAGATAATAGTGTCAATATTATTAAAACATATAAGAAAAAAATTAAAAATATTTTATTAATTGAAAAAATAAATTCTGGTCATGGCGATACAATAACCAAAGGTTATGAATTTGCTATTCAAAATTCTTACGAATATGTATTTCAAGTTGATAGTGACAATCAGTTTAGGTCATCTGATTTTAAATTATTATGGTCAGATCAAAAAAAAGAATATGATTTAATTCTTGGAAACAGAAAAATTAGGAAAGATTCATTTCTAAGAGTTTTTCTTAGTAAAGTTATATTAAGAACAATTATATTTTTATTATTTTCTAAAAATATTGAAGACTCAAATATTCCATTTAGATTGATAAGGGTTGATTTTTTGAAGAACTACTCAAAAAAATTAAATTTTTTACCAATTGCACCAAATATTCTAATGTCAATATATTCAAAAAAACAACAAACAATAGACATTAAGCATTTTGAAAGAAAGTATGGTGAAATTGATTGGTCTATAAAAAAACTATTTAAGTTTGGGCTGAAACTTATTTATGATTTAATAAAATTTAAAAATATTCTCAATAAGGAATAAAATATAAATTTAGTAGACTATATTTCATAAAAAATTCTATTACTTGAGGTTCTCTTTCTTTCTTATTTAATCTAATATTAAAAAAAAATAATTAATATAAACTTTATGGATGGAGATTTTATAATTGTAGGATCTGGTTTTTTTGGATGTGTGTTAGCTGAAAGAATTGCTAATGATTTAAATAAGAGTGTAACAATACTTGAGAAAAGAAATCATTTAGGAGGAAATTGCTATTCAGAAATTGATAATAAAACTGGAATTGAATTTCATAAATATGGTTCACATATTTTTCATACCTCTAACAAAGAGATTTGGAATTATATAAATAATTTTACTAAATTTAACAGTTATCATCATCAAGTATTATCAAGTTATAAAAATAGAATTTACCAACTCCCTTTCAATTTGGAAACTATAAATAGTGCCTATAATAAAAATTTTAACCCTGAACAAGCTAAAATATTTATTTCAAATGAAATTAAAAAATTAAAAATTCTTAAACCAAAAAATTTTGAAGAAAAAGCCCTCACAATGGTAGGTGAAAAATTGTATAAAATGTTTATCAAGGGCTATACCTTAAAGCAGTGGGGTACACATCCAAAAAACCTTCCAAGTAGTATTATTAACAGAATTCCAGTACGATATAATTATAATGAAAATTATTTTTTAAATTCTAAATGGCAAGGTATACCTTTAGAAGGTTATACATCTATATTTAATAATTTATTAGACAATAAAAGAATAAAAATAAAATATAATTATCAATTTGATTTAAGCAAAATAAATTCAAAAAAAATAATTATATACACAGGACCCCTGGACAGATTATTTAACTATAAATTTGGCAGATTAGAATGGAGATCTTTAAAATTTGAAAAAAAATATTTTAAATTTAATGATTTTCAAGGCACTTCTGTAGTTAACTATCCAGAATTAAAAAATAGTTTTACACGAATTCATGAGCCCAAACATCTTCATCCTGAAAGAAATTACACCAAAGATAAAACTATGATAATTTATGAGTATCCAGTTCAAAACTTAGAAGAACCATATTATCCAATTAATAATACCAAAAATAGAATTATGCACCGTAAATATAAAACTTTAGTAAAAAGATTGAACAACTTTTTTATTGGTGGTCGTTTAGCAGATTATGCTTATTATGATATGGATATGACTATTTCAGCTGCACTCAAGTTATATTACAGATCTATAAAAATTAGTTGATGATTAAGTTTTTATTTTATCATAACCTTTAAGTATTCACCTTGATCCATAACTACTTTTGTAATTTTGATTAATTCTAAAAGATATTCTGAAGGTTGATAATATTTGTTGTCTTTATTTAAATTATATAAGGATTTCTTTATCCAGAAAACATATCCTTTTTTTTGATTTAAAATATACTTATGAGTTTTATAATAGTGTTCACGATAAAATGAAATAATCTTATCATTTTTTATTTGAGTTGTGTAAAAATGGTGGTTAATCATGGAGTAAGTAGTCTTTTTTTTATTTAAAATATAAACCCAGCTTTGCCCGCCAATTAATATTGGTTTTTCATAATTTGAAGTATCATCGATAGTAGCTTTCCATTTTTGAATGCCAATACAAGACATATAATTGATAAAACAATCATTTTTGATAATATTTTTTTGTTCTGGATATACAGTAATTAAGGTAAAAAAAATTACTATTGAATATATAAAAATAGCTTTTATCTTTGAAAGATATAAATATTCATAATAATTTGCTATTATAAAAATAATTGGTGTTACTAAAATGAAAACGTGATAATTTCTATCGCTACCCACATATAACCAAAAAAAAGATCCAATACTAATAATTAATGCTGATGCAAATAAATCAATATTTTTTCTTTTAAAAATGTTTTTTAAGTTTTTTAATCTTTTTTTTATTAGCATGTCTATTATTTCAATAAATATATAGGCAACACCAGTAAATAATAAAAAATATATATGAGCTGGTGAATTGAATATTCTTATAAATGGCTCCCTAACTGATACGGATGAATTATTCAAATTATAACTAATATTAGTTATAAAATAATCATTCAATGAAAAATTAAAATAATAGGAAAATAATAAGAGTGTTACAAATGGGTATAATAGAAAAAAAAATATGAGATTACCCATTCTTAAATAATTTTTTTTAAATTTATTAAATATAATTAGCAAATAAACAGGAAAAAAAATTATGGAATCAATTCTTGTAAAAATTGATAAAGTAAATAACATAAATGAAATATGTAATAAAAATTCTCTCTCTTTTTCAATAAATTCAAATAAAAAAGTAAAACTTAAAAGAATTATAGCAGATTGAAATAGCTGTATGCTAATATTTGCGTTTTGAGTATGCATCATCGAAAGTGATAAAAATAATAATAAAAAAAAATAATTTTTATTTGATTTTTTGACTGCAAATTGGACACACAATAAAAAAATAAATAAAGTTAAAGCTAAAGTTACATATGCTTGATATATGCCAAAACCTATAATTTTAGAGATAATATTTATAAAAAAATAATAAAAAGGACCCTTATGATCAAAAAAATCTTTAAAAAGCCTATGGTTTTCATCTAAACTTGAGCCTAACAAGTAGTATACACCAAAATCTGTACTCCAGTATTGAAATAAACACAAAGACCATAATAATGAGAAGAACATCATTACAGCCAACATAAAAATTGTTTTTAAATTAATCATATTTTATTAATTTTTTTTCCCAATCCCATGCGGTCTGTATGATTGTATTTAAATCAGAATATTTTGTTTTCCATTTTAAAATTTTTTTTATTTTAGAATTATCTGCAATTAAAATTGGTACATCGCCATCTCTTTTTTGTTTTTTTATATATTTTATTTTTTTTTTTGTTATTTTCTCTGTTTTCGAAATTAAATCCATCACGCTAAAGCCATTATTATTTCCAATATTAAAAATGTTTGATTTTTGATTTTCCATCAAATACTTTAGAGCTTTTATATGAGCAGATGTTATATCTAATACGTGAACATAATCTCTTACAGCTGTTCCATCTTTTGTCTTGTAATCATTTCCATAAATTGTAATTTGTTTTTTTCTACCTGACGCAACTTGCATTAGTAAAGGAATTATATGTGTTTCTGGATTATGCATTTCTCCTAAGCTACCATCAAGTTGTGCACCGCAAGCATTAAAATATCTTAGGCAAATTGATTTTAAATTATGAGATTTACCATAGTCCTTAAGTAATTTTTCTATAAATAATTTAGAATTACCATATGGAGAAACGGGACTTGTTTTATCAGTTTCCTTTATTGGTTTACTATTTAAATTTCCATAAACTGACGCAGAGGAAGAAAAAATAATTTTATTTAGTTTGTTATTGACCATTGAGCTAACAAGGTTAATAGCACTAATAAAATTAACTTTATAATATTTACCAGGATTATTGTAAGATTCTTTTACGTCTATTAATGAAGAAAGATGAATAACAATATCAAAAAAATTGTTGGCTAAAAAGTTATTTAAAAAATTGAAATCTGATAAATCTATTTTATGAAATTTAGCTTTTTTATCTAAATTTTTAATATTACCTGAACTTAAATTATCAATTACATTCACATCATGGTTAGACTTTATCAAAGATTTAACGATGTTTGACCCAATGTATCCAGCTCCTCCAGTGACAAGTATTTTCATTTAATAATTTATATACAAATTTGGTTGCGGGGGACGGATTTGAACCGCCGACCTTCAGGTTATGAGCCTGACGAGCTACCAGACTGCTCCACCCC
>MDTB01033711.1_pt1 | contig 10375 bp, 11 predicted proteins | sample 811161 | NCBI WGS metagenome assembly MDTB01 (sample SAMN05326650, study PRJNA326480) | marine metagenome | isolation source: seawater | place: Mediterranean Sea | collected 2009
AGAGACTTCCCTTACTGCCTGCATAAATTCAGGCTCATTTAAATTTCTAATTTCAACTTCTTTTATAAAATTTTCAATGTCTTTGTTCATGATTTAAAAAATCAGAAGAATTATTTAATAATAATTCTAAGTTAATCAATTTCAATTAGTTTATTGCTTGTTCCAAGTCATAAATCAGATCAGAAGAATCTTCAATTCCAACACTCAACCTAATCAAAGAGTCAACAACACCAGATTTCTCTCTTAAATTTTTTGGTATTGATGCATGAGTCATAGATGCCGGATGACATGCAAGACTTTCAACGCCACCCAATGACTCAGCAAGAGTAAATACTTTTAATTTCTCAACTATTTCAATAGATTTTTTAAAATTATTTCCATGGGGCTTAAAAGACACCATTGCTCCAAAGTTATTCATTTGATCAACTGCTATTTGATGGTTTGGATGAGTTTTAAAACCAGGCCAATAAACTTTTTCTATATGCTTGTTTTTGTTCAAATATTCACTAATTATTTTTGCATTTTCACAATGTCTTTTCATTCTAACATGAAGAGTTTTAATTCCTCTTAATGTTAAAAAACTATCCATAGGTCCACAAATTGCTCCACTTGCATTTTGAATAAAATATAGTTTATCAGCAATTTGGTCACTCTTAACAATTAAAGCACCTAGAATAACATCACTGTGGCCTGCTAAAAACTTTGTCGCAGAGTGCATTACAATATCTGCACCAAGATCTAGAGGTCGCTGTAAGTATGGAGTTGCAAAAGTATTATCAACTGCCAAAAGAATTTTTTTTGAATTTGCAATTTTACTAATAGACCTAATATCTATTATATTCATCATTGGGTTGGTTGGAGTTTCAACCCAAATCATTTTAGTTTTGGAATTAATTAGTTGTTTTATTGAATTAGGTGAGTCCATTTCAGTAAAGTGGAATTTGATACCAAATTTTTTAAAAACTTTGGTAAATAGCCTGTACGATCCACCGTATAAATCATTTGTTGAAATCACCTCATCTCCTGGGTTAAGAAGCTTAATTATAGCGTCTATTGCTGCTAGACCTGAACCAAATGCTAGCCCATATTTACCATTTTCAATGCTTGCAATGGACTTCTCTAACGCATCTCTTGTTGGATTATGAGTCCTGCTGTATTCGTAACCCTTGTGTTTGCCTGGGCTTGTTTGTGAATAAGTAGATGTTTGGTAAATAGGAGGCATCACAGCGCCATATCCTTTTTCAGAAATTTGACCTCCATGGATAGTTTTAGTATTAAATTTCATTTAAGCTTACATTTAATTATTCAAATATAATTTTATAGAATTAAATTCACATAATTTGTTATAAATATTAACTGAAAAATTATTTTAAATCTTATATGTTTTACTCGCTATATTAATTATATTTAGAATAATGTTAATCATTTTAATGTAAAAATATGTTGTCAAAGAAATTAAATATACTGATCATTATTTTCTCCTCAATTTGTTATACTCAAGATAAGTCAACATTAACTGAAAAATGGGGGCCAATCCCAAATGAAGTTTATTCTATTTCTGACTCTTCGGCTCCAGATGACGCAATTGTGTTGTTTGATGGTAAAGATTTGTCTAAGTGGAATGCTAAATGGTCAAAAAAGAAAAGTGGTTGGCAAATAAATGAAGATGGTTCCGTTACTGTTGTTTTTGATGGTTCGGGCGGAATAGAAACCAAAGAAAGTTTTGGTTCGGTCCAACTGCATGTAGAGTGGAAAACTAGCGAGGATATATCCCATAAGAATCAAAAAAGATCCAACAGTGGAGTTTTTTTACAAAATAGATATGAAATACAGATTCTGGACAGCTATAAATCTCCAACTTATGTAAATGGTCAAGCAGGATCGGTATATAAACAACACATTCCATTAGTAAATGCATCAAGAAAGCCTGGTGAGTGGCAATCTTATGATATTATTTTTGATGCTCCAAAATTTGATTCTAATGGTATTAAAGTTAAATCTGGATTTTTCACTGTTTTTCACAATGGTATATTAATTCACAATCATGTAGAAATTTTTGGGACCACAGAAAATGTAGGTCCTCCAAAAAATATTGCTCATGGAGATGGACCAATATCTCTTCAAAATCATTGCTGTTCTCAAGTGTCATTTAGAAACATATGGGTCAGAAAATTATAATTAAAGAATATCTGGTTTAAATATTTAAAATATGTTACAATCAATGACTGGTTATGGTGATGCAACTCTAAATTTTAAACAAGGAGTCATAAAGTTTGAAATTAAATCACTTAACAGCAAGGTCTTAGATTTAAATTATCATTTAGGGATTGAATTTTTAAGTATTGAAAATGAACTTAGAGATATACTATCAAAAAATTTAAATAGAGGAAAAATAAACTTGAAACTAAATGTTGAATACTCTAATAAATTATTTAAATCAAACCTAAATCATGACATTATTAAATTACATATTAATGATTTAAAACAAATATCTTCTCTTTCAAGGGCTGAGCTATTAAAAATTGCAATTAAATTGCCAAACTCAATTAGTGAAGACAAGATGATGTTGAGTAAACAGATCAAGTTTCAGATTTTTAAAACAATTAAAAAGGCAATTAAAGAGTTGGTTAATTATAGAATTGTTGAAGGAGAGTCAATGAAAAAAGATATTATTAAAAATTTAAAAATAATAAACAAAAAACATTTAGAAATCAAAAAATTTTTACCTGATAGAATAAAAAAAATAAAACAAAATTTAATCAATAATTTAAAAAACATTAATATAGATAAAAACGACGAGCGTTTTGAAAAAGAATTAATTTATTATTTAGAAAAAATTGATATTAATGAAGAAATTGTAAGGTTAGAAAATCATATCAAGTATTTCTTGAAAATTGTTCAAAATAACCATAATGTTAAGGGAAAAAAATTAACTTTCATAAGCCAGGAAATTGGAAGAGAAATTAATACAATTGGATCAAAAGCAAATTTTTTTAAGATTCAACAAAAAGTTGTAGAAATGAAAGATCTATTGGAAAAAATAAAAGAACAGTTATTAAATGTATTATGATTAAAAAGGGCAAATGTATTATACTTTCTGCCCCCTCAGGAAGTGGTAAAACTACTTTAGTTAAACATTTACTTAGCTTTAAGGAACTCAATCTTGTTTTTTCCATTTCTGCAACAACTAGAGAAAAAAGAATTGGAGAAATTCCTGACAAAGATTATTACTTTATTGACAAAAACGAATTTGAAGAAAAAATTTTAAATAAAGAATTCATCGAGTATGAAGAAGTTTACAATGGAATCTTTTACGGGTCATTAAAAAACAAAGTGGAAAATTTGTTAAAAAATAACAATGTTGTGTTTGATATTGATGTTGAGGGAGGTATTAAACTAAAAAAAGTTTTTAAGGATGATGCTCTTTCCATTTTTGTTAAACCACCCAGTTTAGAATCCTTAAAAAAAAGATTAATTAAAAGAAATAAGGATTCTAAAAAATCCATTTTAAATAGGCTTATTAAGTCTAAACATGAGTTAATTAGAGCAAATAATTTTGATAAAATTTTAATTAATGATGATTTAGATTTGGCTAAAAAAAAGGCTCTTAAAATAGTTAAAGAATATCTTGATTTTGATTAAATACATTGGCTTATTTTTTGGAACTTTTGATCCGTTACATAATGGTCACATCACCATTGCAGAATATTTTATTGAAAAGTTGAATTTGAATGAACTGCGTTTGGTTGTCACTCCTCACAATCCATTTAAATCAGATAAAAAAATTTCTCATGAAGATAAAAGACTCGAAATGGTTAATGATTTTTGTCTGGATCACAAACAAATTAATTGTTCCAAAGTAGAGTTTGATCTTCCCAAACCGAATTATACAGCTGACACATTAGATTGTATTGTAAAAAATAATCCCAATTCTAAATTATTTGTAATATTAGGAGAGGATAATTTAAACACTTTACACATGTGGAAAGATTTTGAAAAAATTTTAAAACATCAAATATGTGTTTATCCAAGAAAAAATTCTAAAAAAGGAAATAAAAAAATTTTAAAACACCAAAATATAAAACTCTTTCAAGCTCCACTTATGGAAATTTCTTCATCTCTAATAAGAGATAGAATTTCCAGAGGAGAGTCTATAAAGGACTTAGTGCCAAAGAAAATATTACACTACTTACAGGGTTAAAATATAAAACGGATTAAAATTTTTAACCAATTATTAACAATTTGATTGATTTTTTTTGTTCAAATTGCATGCCCTTTAAATAAATATAAATAAAATAAATATGGATGATAATAAAGCAGTTGACATTAAGAAAATCAACGATAAAATAGAAAAGGAAAGTGCTTTTATTGATTTACTTATGATGGAAATTAATAAAGTTATAGTTGGCCAAAAACATATGACGGAAAGACTCTTGATAGGATTACTTGGAAAAGGCCATATACTGTTGGAGGGAGTGCCTGGACTTGCTAAAACATTAGCCATAAATTCACTAAGTCAAGCCGTTAAAGGAAGTTTTAGTAGAATTCAATTTACACCTGATCTTTTGCCTGCAGATGTTGTTGGAACTATGATTTACAACATGAAAGAAAATGACTTTTCAATTAAAAAATGACCTGTTTTTGCAAATTTTGTTTTAGCAGATGAGATAAATAGAGCTCCAGCAAAAGTTCAATCAGCTCTGTTGGAAGCTATGCAAGAAAAACAAGTCACTATTGGAGACAAAACTTTTGAACTTACCCCTCCATTTTTGGTGATGGCAACTCAAAATCCAGTTGAACAAGAAGGAACTTATCCTTTGCCAGAAGCTCAGGTAGATAGATTTATGTTAAAAACTGTAATTGATTATCCAAAAATTGAAGATGAGCAACAAATAGTTAGGGCTAATATTAACAATAGTTTTGGAAAAATTAAACCTGTAGTTTCAGTTAAACAAATTATCCAAGCTCAAGATTCCGTTAGAAGTGTTTATATGGACGAAAAAATAGAAAAGTATATTTTGAATTTAATTTTTGCTACGAGATATCCAGAAAATTATGGGTTAGACGATCTAAAACCATTTATTAATTTTGGAGCTTCACCAAGAGGCAGCATTAATCTTGCAAGTGCATCAAAATGTTATGCCTTTATTAATCGCAGGGGGTATGTAATACCTGAAGATGTAAGGGCTGTAATTGATGATGTTTTGAGACATAGGATAGGCCTAACATATGAAGCCGAGGCAGAAAGTATCTCTTCAGAAAACATTATAAATAAAATTGTAAATAAAGTTGAAGTACCCTAAAATTTATCTTCCAAATTTATATACGTGGAAACAAAAGAGCTCTTAAAAAAAGTTAGAAAAATTGAAATCAAAACTAGAAGGTTAAGTAATAATATTTTTGGTGGTGAGTATCACAGTGCTTTTAAGGGTAGGGGGATGATATTTAGTGAAGTAAGAAACTATCAATTTGGTGATGATGTCAGAACAATCGACTGGAATGTGACGGCTCGTTATAATGAACCATTTGTTAAAGTTTTCGAAGAGGAAAGAGAATTAACTTTAATGTTGTTAGTTGACATAAGTGGATCTGAACAATTTGGAACAACCAATGCGTTTAAAAAAAATATTGTTACAGAAATTTCAGCAACTTTAGCTTTTTCTGCTCTACAAAATAATGATAAGGTGGGGTTGGTTTTGTTTTCTGACAATATCGAGCTTTACATTCCTCCCAGTAAAGGAAAAATACATGTATTAAGAATAATTAGAGAACTTATAGAATTTAAACCATTAAGCAGGCAAACAAATATTTCATCTGCTTTAGAATTCTTAATAAGTGTTGTAAAGAAAAAGTCAATAGCATTTGTCTTGTCAGATTTCATTTCAAGTAATTATGAAAGAAATTTAAAAATAGCTTCAAACAAGCATGATTTGACAGGAATTAGAATTTACGATAAAATGGAAGAAAAAATTCCAAACCTTGGCATTGTTCCTATGTTAGATCAAGAAACCAATAAAATCAGGTTAGTTGATACGACTTCAAAATTAGTTAGAAAAAAATATGAATCATTTAACATTGAAAATGAAAAAAAATTCGTTCAATTGTTTGCAAAAAATGGAGCAGGAACCATAAGATGCAGGACAGACGAAAGCTATGTAAAAAAACTTTTAAACTACTTTAAAAACCGTGGTTAGATTACAAATTATTTTTATTTCATTTCTATTTTTTTTTAACTCTGTCTTCTCACAAGATAGACCTCTTTTGATTTCAAATGTAGATACAACAAACATTAAGATAGGTGAACAAATAAATTATGAGTTTAAAATAGAATTTGATCAAGAACTTAATGTTGAATGGAGAGACAGTATATTACAAAAGCCATTTGAAATTATTGAAAAGTTTAAAATAGATACTTTAAAAAGCAATAAAAAATTAACTCTAACTAAAAGATATGCTATAACTAGTTTTGATTCTGGGGAATATTACTTAGTATCCCCCAAAATATTTATTAATCAAATTAAATATCAGTCTGATTCAATTTTAATTAGTGTGGCTAATGTTAAAGTAGACACGGTTAGCAAGAAATTTTTTGACATAAAAAAAATTATTGAAGTTGAGGAAAATATTACAGGTTGGTGGAAAAAATATTTAGCAATTTTATTAATTATAATTTTGATATATGTTCTTTACATAGTATTAAAAACATTTTTTAGTAAAAAGTCTGAATTAGAAAAACTTCCCCTTCCTATTGAAAAAGCAATCATTGCATTACAACTTTTAGAAGCTGATGATTTAAAAGAACAATTAGATTATAAATTGTATTATTCAAAGTTAACAGATATAGTAAAAAATTATCTGGAAGAAGATGTAAATTTAGATGCATTAGAAAGTACAACGGATGAGTTAATTAGCAAATTAGAATTACTTAATGACGCTGGAAAACTATCTCTTAGTCCTGAAACAATCACAAAATTTAAAAATGTTTTAAATACAGCTGATTTGGTCAAATTTGCTAAGTCCAATCCAGGGTCAAAGACAGCATTTTCAGACAAAAAAATATTAGAAGCTGTTCTTATAGATACTAAAGAAGCAATACCTGCTCCAACAGAAGATGAGCTTTTAAAGAATAAAGAGTATTTGAATAAAAAAAGAAAAGAAAAAAACAAGAAAATACTAAAGAATACTTTATTTGGGCTATTTGCTTCGATCATAATAGTTTTTACTTTTTCAATTTTATTTTTTGGATGGGAAAAAGTTTCGGATACACTGATAGGTAATCCTTTAAAAAGTATGTTAAAAAATGAATGGGTACAAAGCACCTATGGTTTACATCCAGTCCAAATTTCAACCCCAAATGTTTTGAAAAGAATAGATTCAACGTCAAATAATCAACAAGTTTTTAAATCAGGGGACATTAAAAGTGATTTTTTTGTATCGCTAACTATAGATTCAGATCAACAAAAAACTTCTGAGGAAGATTCTCAAATTTTTATAGATGAAGTGCTTAAAAGTTTAAAAAACTTTGGAGCTAAAAACATACTAACTAAGGAGGATGGGATTTTTATTGACGGAGGTGAACCTGCATTTAAAATTTATGGTTCATTTGATGGTAGTGATAAAAACAACAAAGTATTTAGGAAAGAATATGTTGCATTAAAGTTTCAAGAGAATAACGGGAAACAGTTTTTATTAATGATTTTTACAAGCGAAAACTCTTTTGCTAAGGAAATTAGTGAAAGAATTGAAAGATCAGTAATATTTAATATTAAGTAGAGTGATGAGCAATTTAACATTTAATAATCCAGAGTTCTTATGGTTCTTAATTTTAATACCATTTTTAATCTATTTGAAAATAATATTGAAAAAAAACAGCTATGCTTCACTAGCTATTTCTTCCAATATCGGGTTTGAAAATAAAAGCTTAAAAATTAAACTTTTGCCATTTTTGGATATTTTAAGATTTATATCAATTATTTTATTAATTATTGCAATTGCTAGACCCCAAATAGTAGATGTTTCAACTCAAACAAAAACCAGTAGAGGAATTGATATTGTTATAGCTGTCGATATTTCTTCAAGTATGTTAGCCCAAGATTTAAAACCAAATAGGCTAGATGCCTTAAAATTAGTAGCCAAGGAATTTATTAACGAAAGAGTTAATGACAGAATTGGAATTGTAGTTTATGCCGGTGAAAGTTATACTAAAACACCAGTAACAAGTGACAAGTCAATTGCAGTAAAGTCATTGGATGAAATAAATTTTGATGGAGTTATTGAAGATGGCACAGCAATTGGCATGGGTCTTGCAACTGCTGTAAATAGACTAAAGGATAGTAAGTCTAAAAGTAAGGTAATTATCTTATTAACTGATGGAGTAAATAATTCTGGTTTTATTGACCCAAATACTGCAGCAGATTTAGCTTTATCATTTGGCATAAAAACATATACAATTGGATTAGGAAGCAATGGTAATGCTCTTGCTCCCATTGCCATAAATCCTAATGGTACTTTTAGGTTTGGTTTGACTAAAGTTGAAATTGATGAGGAACTATTAAAATCCATTGCTATACAAACTGGGGGCCTGTATTTTAGAGCTACTGACAATAAAAAGTTAAAAGAGATTTATCAAGAAATCAATAAGTTAGAAAAAACTGAAGTGGAGGAATTTAAATATTCAAATGCCCAAGAACAATATAGAATATTTGCATTAATTTCTTTTGTTTTAATTTTTATAGAATCATTGCTCAGGCAAACAATTTTTAAAAGTTTTATATAAATGTATCAATTAGAGGAAAAAATATTTTTTTACGCATTGTTTGTAATTCCAATCATGGTTTTGACATTTATTATTTTAAATAATTGGAAAATAAAAACTCAAAAAAAATATTTTTCTAAAAATTTATTAAATGAACTAAGTCCTGAGGTTTCAATCTTCAAGCCAAAATTAAAATTATTAATTACAATCTTTTGTTTGGTTTTTATAACAATTGGACTTGTAAATCCAAAGATAGGAACTCAGCTAAAAACAGTAAAAAGAGAAGGAGTAGATATAGTTTTTGCTATCGATGTTTCAAAAAGTATGTTAGCTGAAGACATTGCGCCCAATAGACTCGAAAAATCAAAGAGATTGGTGTCACAAATTATAAATGAATTAAATACTGATCGAGTTGGAATAATTGCATATGCTGCTTCTGCTTTACCAGTGTTACCAATTACAACAGACTATTCTACTGCAAGAATGTTTTTGCAAAGCTTAAATTCTGACATGTTATCTTCACAAGGAACGGCAGTATTAGAGGCATTAAAATTATCAAAGGAATTTTACGATGATCAAAACCAAACTAACAGGGTTTTATGTATTTTATCTGATGGTGAAGACCATGAATTTGATAATAATAATATTAAAGATTTAATCGAAGATGTTGGTATCACTATTTTTAGTATTGGATTAGGAACAAATAAAGGAGCTCCAATTCCTATTAAGTCTAAAGGTATAGTTGAATCTTATAAAAAAAATATTGAAGGAGATGTAGTAATTACAAAACTTAATGCTCCTCTTTTAAAAAAGTTTGCAAATTCTAGTAATGGAATATATTTAGAGGGTTACAATACAGATGAGGTTGTAAGCAACATAATCAAAGAGCTCAAAGAAATGGATAAAAAAGAGTTTGAATCAAAGCAATTTGTTGCTTACAAGGACCAATTTCAATGGTTTCTGGGAATTGGCCTATTTTTTTTATGTTTGGAATTATTTGTTTTGGAAAAGAAAACATTTTGGTTAAAGAAATTAAATTTATTTAATGAGAACAATAATTAGATCATTTTTTATTTTAACATCACTCATTGTTTTGTCGCAGAAAAACAATATTGATCAAAAATCAAATAATTTAACTCTCGATGGAAATGTAGAATTTTCAAATAAAGAATTCATTGAAGCAGAAACATATTACAGAAAAGCAATTTCTAAAGATTCTTCTAACAATATTGCATCTTATAACATGGGAAACTCTTTATATAAAAGTGGATTAATAGGGGAGGCGTCAAATGAATATAAATCATCAATTTTAAAGTCTAAAAACAAGAATGAACTACATAAAGCTTATCACAATCTTGGTGATGTTTTTATGCAGAACAAAGACTATCAAGGAGCAGTTAATTCTTTTAAAAAAGCATTGTTAAATAATCCAAAAGATGATGAAACCAGATATAATTATGCATTAGCAAAAGAATTATTGAAAAACCAGCAAAAAAATAAGAATAATAAGGATAATAAAAAAGATAACAAGAAGAAGGATGATAAAAAGGATAATAAGAAGGATGATAAAAAAGATGAAAAGAAAAAGGATGATAAAAAGGATGATAAAAAAGATGAAAA
>MDTB01053400.1_pt1 | contig 10375 bp, 12 predicted proteins | sample 811161 | NCBI WGS metagenome assembly MDTB01 (sample SAMN05326650, study PRJNA326480) | marine metagenome | isolation source: seawater | place: Mediterranean Sea | collected 2009
TATGGCTGTTATAATTTTTTTTTGATATTTATCTTTAATATATTTTATTTCATCTGGTGAGGAATCATAAATTTGATAATAATCAAAATTTAAATCTTTAATTTTTTCTAGAATTTCGTTATTTGGTTTTACCAAGACAGCTACAAAAAAAATTTTTTTTCTATCAATATATAATAAATCATTAAGACTTTTATAGTTTACAAACCTTTTTGATTTTTCATAATTTACAATAAAGCCAATAAATTGTGGAGGATATTTATGATTTATCAAAAAGTTTAAGGTCTTTGAGTCTGAAATTCCACAAATCTTAGATTTAAGCTTCATTGATTCAAATGATCAATCAATCTTTTTGTATTCTTTTTTATATTGCCAAAAGTTAAAGATCTTCCAATTACCACTGCAGAAACTTTGCTATCAACAAGTGCTGAGTAAGGTGTGACTACCCTTGACTGGTCATTTATACTATCTCCTGGAAGTCTTATGCCAGGGCTGACAATAAACATATTTTTATATTTTTTTCTCAATATTGTTCCTTCTTTCGCAGAGCAAACTATTCCGTGACAACCACTTTTTTTAACAAGACCTGCTTGTTTTAACACTATTTCACCAACTTTTCTGGAATAACCTATTTGTTTTAAAGATTTATTATTTAAACTAGTCAAAACTGTAACTCCAAGAACTTTTATATTTTTATTAGTTTTTTTTGCTTTTTTACAAACTGCCTTTAGCATTTCATAGCCACCATTAACATGTACCGTTATATATTTACATTTTTTTAGATCTTTTAAGCTATCAATTGCTGATAATGCAGTTTGAGGAATATCTGAAATTTTGAGGTCTAGCCAAAAGTCTCTTTTTGTATTTTGTAAAAATTTTCTTCCATATTTTGAATAAAAAAATTGTAAACCGAATTTTGGTATGATTTTTATCTGGTCTGTTTTTGTTTGATCAATTATCTTATTTACACGATACACACTTGAAGTATCACATGCCACAAAGACTATTTTTTTATTTTTTTTCATTTATCTTTTTAAAAAGTTCTTTACTAATTTTAAAGTGGATAGTTTTTTTCTCTGGAGTAAATACTTTTTCTCCAGTTCTAGGATTTCTAGATAATCTTGGTTTCTGCCTATGAATGGCCCATGATCCAAAATTTCTAATTTCAACCCTTTCACCTCGGTTTAATGCATTTTTGATTTCATCAAGAAAACAGTCGAGAAACTTTTCAAGATCTTTTTTTAGAAAATTAGGATAGGTATCTGATAATTCTTTAAGTAGCTTAGATTTTACAATAGCCAATTTATTAATTTATTTTTTTTCTTTCTTTTCTAATTTATCTGATAAAGAAGAAAAAGGAAGGTTTTTTCCAGAAAGTGGACTTGAATGTTCTTTTATTGCTTTTGCATTACTTAATTCTTCTAATAATTTTATACTTAAAGAAACCTTTCTTTTAGAAAAATCTAGTTCAGAAATAGCAGCATCAATTCTTTCTGATCCTACAAATCTTGAAGGTCTGGCATCCGAGGAATTAATAGCGATTTGTGATTTTTTAATTACAAATTCCATATCACATCCTTCAGGTTTAACAATTAAACCCTTATTGTCAGATGAAATTACTGTTATTGTTACAGTGTCATTTACTTTTTTATCCTTAAAGTAGTCGAATGGATCAGATTGCATCTGCCTTAAGCCAACTCTAATTTTTTGTTGATCTTTTTTAATTTCTAAAACTTTTACTTTTAATTTTTCACCTTTTTTATATTTTGTAAGCTCCTCTTCAGCATTTTTTGCGTATGTTAAGTCATTACAGTGTAAAAATGCGTCAATATCAAATTCTTCTAATTTCAAATAAATAGCATAATCATTAATACTACTAATTATCCCCTCAATAGTACTTCCTTCGGGGTATTTCTTTTCAATAGCATCGTAGGGGTTCTCTTGTGTCATTTTGTGTGAAATTGCAACTCTTCTTTTTTCTTTGTCTATTTCTGTGATAACACATTCAATCTCATCTCCTACTTTAAACATTTTTTTGGCAGAAGGATTTTTTTTAGTCCAACTTAACTCACTTGAATGTAGTAGTGTTGATAAACCTGGTTCTAATTCACAAAATGCTCCAAAGTCCATAAGCTTAACAACTTTTACTTTGTATGGCTTATTAAGTTCATAATTTGAAATATGTTCAAAAGGATCTGGGGATAGTTTCTTTATACTGCATCCAACTTGTAGCTTTTCTTTATCTACAGATATGACTAACAAGTCATGTTTCTCTCCAATATTAAATATTTCATCTGGATGATTTACTCTAGAGTAACTGATTTCTTGAAGATGGACGAGACAGTCTAGTTCATTATTTACATGAAAAAAACATCCAAAGTTTGAATAACCTTTTACAACCGCATCTTTAATTACATCACCAACTTTATATTTTTCAATTATTTTAGCTTTATCCTCTTTTTTATGTGAAGATATTATTTGTCTTCTTGATACACAAGCATTCCCTCTTATTTTATCTAATTTTATCAAAGCAAATTTTTGTGGCTCATGCATTAAGTGAGATAAATCTTTCATAGGCGAGTCACTTATTTGAGATCCAGGACAAAACATTAACGAACCAGTATCTATGTGCTCAACAATTACACCACCTTTACATTTACTTGTAATTTTACCCATAATTGGTTCATTATTTTCGAATGCCTTTTCAAGTTCGTACCAACCTTTTATTTTTTGTGCTTTTATCGCTGAGACAAGAACTTCACCATTTTTATCTTCAATCTTCTCAAGCAAGACAGATATTTTTTGACCTATATCAATCTTGTCTGAGATTTTTAAAGTTTTCAATTCATTTACGTCTAAAATAGGTTCTGATTTTAATCCCTCAATAAATAAAAATATAAATTTTTCTGTTATTTTAGTGATAACTCCGTCTATGATTTTACCTTCTTCAATTTTAGTTCTTGAAAGTTGACTACTTAGTAGTTTTTCGAATTCTTTAGAGGCTTCTGTATTAAGGTCTTTATATATTTCCATTTATAATTAGTTTTTTATCAATAATTTTTTTTATTTTTAAAAAGCATGCTTTCTTACTTAATTTACTAGTGTTAATCAAGATTGAATCTTTAGTTTTTTTAAGAGGACCATGCCTTCTTTGTTTATCAGATTTATCACGTTTTTTAAGGCTTTTAAGAACTTTTAAGTAGGATATTTTTTTTTTTAATTTTATATACTCCTGATATCTCCTTTTAGCTCTAATATTAAGGCTAGCTGTGATAAAGAACTTAAACATAGCATCTTTTACTTGAACTGTAATTATATCCCTTCCATCTAACACTGATCCAGAATATTTTTTAGGAGGGTTGTAAGCACATGTTTGTTGAAATTTATGCACTATATTTCTAATTTTTTTCTTTTTGGCAATTAATGATGCTGAAACAGCAACTTCATCGTTAAGCAAAGCTTTTTTTTTTAGATCAGAAACTTTTAATTTTTTTATTCTTTTTTCAACTAAATTTAAACTGAATTTTTTTGGTTCTTTTAGTCTTAAATATCCAATATATCTGTATATTTTACCAGTATCTAGATGAAGCAAATTATATTTTTTTGCAATCAATTTAGCTTGAGTACCTGCTCCAGCTGCGGCTGGAGAATCAATCGCTACAGTTATAATATTTTTTCTTTTCAATTAATTTTTGCTCCTATATTTTTTTTTAAGATTTTGAAAAAAGATGGGAATGAAGTATTAATGGAATTTGGATTGTGTATTTCCCATATCCCACCCATCGAAAGAGCAGCTATAGTACTCATAGCCATTATTCTATGATCCCCCAAGAAATTTTTTATAATACATTTTTTTTTAATTTTTAGATTTGGTTGCCCATAAATTTTAATTGAATTTTTGGTCAGTTTTGTTTTTACACCCATTAAATTTAAAATTTTAGATCCTAAATCAAGTCTTTTCGACTCTTTTTGATTCATTTCTTCAATATTTTTAAAATAAGAAACTCCCTTTGCTTTTGCAGCAACTAAAAAAATAATTAAAAATTCATCAATAGCATTACTATTTAACCTTTGTGGACAATTAATAGCTTTTATAGATTTTAAACTTTTTACATGAATGTTTGCAATTTTTTCTCCTTTATAAAATCGAATATTTTTATATTTAATACTAGCTCCCATTCTTCTTAAGATTTTTACTACACCGTCTCTTGTTGGGTTTATATTTATATTTTTTATAATCAAATATGAATTTTTTGATAATATAGTAAGTACTATAAAAAATGCACTTGAACTTATATCTCCAGGTATTGAATAGTCAAAAGCTCTAAATTTTTTTTGACCCCTCACTTCAATAAGATCGAAATTACTTGTTCTTTTAATTTTTGTTGGAATATCTAAATGTGAAAAAAAGTTTTCAGTATGATTTCTTGATTTTTTCGCCTTAATTATTGTTTTGCCTGGCGCATTCATAGCTGCAAGCATTACTGCACTCTTGCATTGGGCTGAGCCTTTTTTTTCAATATAATTTATGGGTCTTATAAAATCAGATCCTTTAATTGACAAAGGAATATTTTTTTTATTTTTTGGAAAAAAATTCGCTCCGAAGTTTTCTAAAGGTTTTATAATTCTAGTAAAATCCCTTCTAGATAAACTTTTATCACCTGTTAATTTAATTTTAACTGGCGATCTGATCAAAAGTGGTAAAATTAATCTACCGAGTGTTCCTGAGTTTCCAGCATTTAAGGTGATATTTTTTTTAAAATTGAATCCATTGATTCCATTGCCAATGATCTCGCATTTATTTTTAAATAAATTGACTTTAATTCCTAATTTTCTAAGACATTTAATTGCACTTAGTACATCTTCGGACATTAACAAGTTATATGCGGTTGATTTACCAAATGCCTGTGAAGCTAGTAAAGCCCATCTTATTGAAATACTCTTATCTCCATCAACATTAATTTGCGTTGAAAAATCTCTAATCTTATTTTCTATTAATATTGGTTTCACTATTGTTAATTAAATTTGAAAGAATCTCCAAAGTAAGCTGATCTAGCATTTGAATTATTAATAAGTTCATTTGGAGTTCCTTTGGCAATTACTTTACAATTTGATAAAACTATAGCAACATCAACACAATTAAGTAAATCTCTTGCTTGATGATCACAAATACATATTCCTATATTATTTTCAGCTTGTAAATTTACTATTACTTCTTGTAGCATTTTTATTGTCATTACATCTAAAGCAGCAAAAGGCTCATCTAATAGAAGCACTTGAGGATTACCTAGAAGTGCCAAAGCTATAACCAACTTTCTTTTTTGTCCACCACTCAAAAATTTAGCTTTAATATCTATTACTGACTCCAATTCAAATTTTGATATTAATTGATTAATTTTTGAAATTCTATCATGTTGATTTTTTACAAGAATTTCACCGATAGCTTTTAGATTTTCAATTAAAGTTAAATCATGAAAATAACCTCCATTTTGAGGTATCATTCCAATACGAAATTTTGTTGTTCTGAGATATATAGGATAATTATTAACCTTAACATTATCCAAATAAATTGAACCATAGTTTGGTTTTACCAAACCTGTGATCAAATTAAAAATTGAAGATTTTCCTACACCGTTCGATCCCAACATTCCAAGTATTTCCCCTTTGTTAATATCAAAACTAATATCATCAAGAATTTGCCTTTTACCATAATACAAGGAAATATTTTTGAGTGAGACAATTGGATCTTTTTTTTTAAAAGATCTTATTCTAAATTTTTTAATTAATGCCATTTTAATATTTAACTACTTTAACTTTTTTTGAGCTTTCATCCATAAAAATTTTTGCATTTTTTGTTTTTAAATTAAATAATAACTTATCAGCTTGAAGTCTAATATTACCATTTTTATAAATTAATTTGTTATACATAGAAATCGTATTTTTTAAAAATTCTAAATCTAAATTTTCTGAATTTGCGTTGTGGTTTAAGTACATTAAAGTTACTTCTTCGAAAAATTTTGTATTGTGACTATTTTTGTTATAATTGGCGAATTTTGATTCAATTTTAATTGGCTCATTATTTTCAAGATAAGCATATGCTTTTACATTAGTCATTTTAATTATATCTGGATTTTCTGTATCTATTTTTCCGTATTCTGCAAAAATTTTGTAATTGTTATTATTCTCATCAACAAAAGAATAATCAATATTTTTTATTATACTTGCAGTTTCACTATTTAATAAGGGCCTATCATCATTATCTTTAATTTTAGTTTTATCAAAAACTATTTTTTTTTCGTTATCTTTAAAATAATAATTAAATATTAAGATAGAAATCGTTATTATTAATAAAAATAAAAAAAGTTCTAAAATTAACTTCTTTTTCATTAGGAGATATTGGCTTCCAAAATGTTATGAATATGAATAACACCAACAGTTTTTTCATTTTTTCTTGATTTTCTTACGCACAGGCTAGTTATTTTTCTACTGTTCATTATGTTGAGCGCTTTTGCAGCCAATATATCTCTATCTACCGTTATGGGTTTTTTAGTCATGACATTTTTAACTAGCGAATTACTTAATTTTTTATACTTCTGTAGCGATCGTCTTATTTGACCATCTGTAATAATTCCTATGGTTTTTCCAGATTTATTTTTTACAATTAATAGTCCTAGATTTTTTTTAGTTATTATTTTTAATGCCTTTTCCATATTTGTGTTATCTTTTATAAAAGGTATCCTGTTTCCAGTTATCATTAAATCTTCAACTGTTTTAAGTTTTGCACCAAGTGACCCCGATGGATGGAATTTTTTGAAATCAAGACTACCAAATTTTTTAATTCTCATAGCTGTAATTGCTAGTGCATCTCCAATTGCTAATTGAGTTATTGTAGAAGATGTTGGTACTATATTACCTGGTCCTGCTTCTTTTACTTCTGGCAACAAAATTTTAATATCTGCACATTTGTATAATAATGAATTTTTTTTTGAAACAATTGCAATCAGTCTTATTTTTTTATTTCTATTTGCGTATTGTATAATATTTTTTAATTCCTCTGTTTCACCACTATAACTAATTAATATTAATACATCATTTGAACTTATTTGTCCTAAATCACCATGAGAACATGAACTTGCATCAACAAAGAAAGATGGCGTTCCCACTGACGCTAGAGTAGAAGATATCTTTTTTGCAATTATTCCTGATTTTCCAACTCCTGAAACGATTACTTTACCACTCTTACAATTTAAAATTTCTTTAACCGCTTTACTAAAAGAATTATTAATACTTTTTTTAAGTTTTTTAAGTGAATTTATTTCTGTTTCAACTACTCCTCTGCCAGTATATTGGAACTCTTTACTTTTCATTAATGTGCCCAAATATCATCCTTAAAAAATGCTAAATCTAAATCCACTCTTGTCTTCATAAACTTAATTACTTCATCATATAAATATTTTCTATTTTCTCTGATTAATATTTTATTTAACGATTCATGTATGCGGTGGAGATATATAACGTCATTCGCACAATACAATAATTGTTTGTGACTTAATTCACCACCAAAATCTGAACTTTGGTATTGTTTACTCACATCAATACCAATAAATTCTTTAATTAAATCTTTTAAAGAGTGTTTATCACTGTATCCTCTAGCTAATTTTGACTGAATTTTTGTATCCTCAATATTTTGAACATCAATTTTTAGGTAATGTTTTATAAAATTTAAATCAGCTCTTAAGAAGTGTCCAATTTTTTGAATTTTATTATCTTTTAAAATTTTGATAAGATTTGGTGCATTGTATGAAGTTCGATCAAATTGGACAATATGAGCGTCATTATTACCTGTGGAAATTTGAATAAGGCAAAGTTTATCTTTTGACGGATTTAGACCACCAAACTCACCATCGATAGCAACTGATTTGCCTAAATTTAAATCTTCTGGTAAATCATGTTTATGAAGTTTTATATCAATATCCATCTTATAAAGACTATATATAATTAACATGCTCATATATGAAGTCTAAAATTGTAATATTTGGAGCATCTGGTCAAATTGGCAAGAGTTTAATACGTAAATTAACAAAATCTAACTATAGAGTCGTTGCAATTACCAGAAATATTCACAAAAAAGGATATCTGTTAAAAACACAATCAAATGCAGGTTATCTTGAAATAGTAGAAACAAGTATTTTTGACGAAAGCAAGATTAACGAGATAATAAAAGAGGCAGATATTTGCATAAATTTAGTTGGCATTTTATTTGAAAAAAAGAAAATTAATACATTTGAAAATATACATGAAAAATTTCCATTAATGTTAGCAAAAATATGCAAAAGAAATAATATTAACCATTTTGTTCATTTGTCAGCATTGGGGATAGATCAAGCAACTAATTCAAGATATGCTTTAAGTAAGATTGCGGGAGAGAAAAATATTAAAAATAATTTTGAAAATTATACAATCCTTCGACCATCTATTGTATATTCAAGAGAAGACTCTTTCACAACAAATTTTATGTCACTTTTAAGCTTTCTTCCTATATTTCCTTTATACTATAATGGAAGTACTATTTTTACTCCTATACATTGTTCAGACTTAACGAATATCATATTTGAAATAATTGATAAAAAAATAAAAAATATAACTATTGATTGCATTGGCCCAGAAAAAATTTCATTCAAAGGAATGATTGAAATATTATTAAAACTAATAAAAAAAAAAAGAATACTTTTTTCTTTACCACTACCATTAGCAAAACTTTCTGCAAAAATATTTGAAAAATTTCCAACACCTTTAATTACAATTGATCAAATAAAATTACTTAGATACAATAATGTATCATTAGGAAATTATAAAACTAACTTTGATCTTGATATTCCAAGCACTCTTAAATTTGAAAATGAAGTTAAAAAATATTGTCATATGTGGAGAAATGAGGGTCAGTATTCAAAGGATGAATATAAAATAAAGGATAATAATTAATATTTATGATAATTAATGTAATTTATTTTTTAATAGCCTGTATCTTAATATTTATTATTTACATTGGAGGAAAAGGTTTAAACCGAGGAATAAATGCTAAAGCAGCTTTAAAAAAAGAGAAAACTAAAGACCATAATAAAACTAATATTTTAAATGAACTGGAGAAGCTAAATGATTTAAGGATTAAAAAAATAATAAGCGAAGGTGAATTTGAAAAGGCAAAAAAAAAATTACTCGATTAGACTTAAGCAGATTTAATTTTTTTTTCTATAAATTGTGGAATTTCTTCATCTTTATCATTACCTTCATCTTTTTTACCTTTAGGTTGAAATACAATCATTAAATGTAAAGGGCAGTAACTAAATTTATCTACAGACTTACGACCACAGAACTTAGCATCTAATTCATTTGGGTGTTTATCATGATCCATATATTTACATGTATCATCAGTTAATTCCTCTAAAGTTAAATTTTTAGCTGGCTCAAAATCTTTCGATAATAGAAGTGATTTAAATTTTGATCTTCTGCTTTTTCTACCAATATTGCTTGAGTTATTTAAAGTTTTAGAAAAATTGTTGTTATTTTGGGAAGTATTTTTATTTCTTATAATTTTAGCTGACAAATCAAGCCTATGTGCTTTACCAATAACTGCATTTCTTGTTATTCCACCAATTATCTCAGCTATTTGGCTTGCAGTTTTACCTTTTCCCCATAATTCTTTTAATTTTGATACTTTTTCGTCATTCCAGCTCATATTACAATATATAGTATTAATATTTTTTTAAATACAAGATATAGGTCTCACAAGAATAAACTTATTTCAAGTTATTTTTCACTTTTTTTCACATTTTGATAAAAAAAAGTTAAAGAGTATTTACTTATGGTTGAAATAAACAAAAAAAAATATGAGATTGGTGTTAGACGTTTCGGCTCTGTAAATTGGGTTGGAGCATATAATCTTTATAAAAAAGAAACCTTGAGATTTCTAATAGTTTTTGGACAAACTCTTTTTGGACCAATTGTTACAGCTGTGTTATTTCTTTTAGTTATTTCCTTAGCAATTGGAGATCAAAGACCAAACGTATTAGGAGTTACATATATTCAATTTTTGGCGCCAGGATTGATAATGATGCAAGTTATTCAACAATCTTTTGCACATTCATCATCGTCTTTAATTATGGGAAAAATGATGGGAACAATTTCTGACATTATATCAAGCCCTTTAAATTCTGCAGAAGTAACTCTAGCAATTATTTTAGCCTCAGTCACTAGAGGTATAACTATATCAGCTATATCAATTTTGGTATTTTATTTAGCAATAGATTTAAGAGTTTATAGTTTTGGTATTTTATTTTTGTATCTTTTTATGGGTTCTTTTTTATTAGGATCTGCTGGA
>MDTB01133445.1_pt1 | contig 10375 bp, 20 predicted proteins | sample 811161 | NCBI WGS metagenome assembly MDTB01 (sample SAMN05326650, study PRJNA326480) | marine metagenome | isolation source: seawater | place: Mediterranean Sea | collected 2009
ATGCCCTGCTGAATTTCTTCATCCGTCATATTAGGGTCTACTATGAATGTCTCTGCCATACTTTAATAATTAATCAACTCAACACAGTAAATCCCCATTCTGAAAGGATTCTAACACCTGTCACAGCAATTGATATGGTTTCAAATAATACTAAAGTTCCTATTATTGCGATTGTTTCCATATCTGTATTATGAAGTCTTATAATAATATGTCAACAGGGGTTGACGAATTTGAACATGGACTTATTATAGTATGTATAAACCAGGAGGTTGAACATGACAATGAGTTATAAGACCAAACAAACAGACACTTTCACACAATTTGTGAAGGGTGACGACAATCCAGTATTTGCTGATAGATTGGCAAAACTACAAGAAGGCATTGTGATCATCATGAATGAACACAAATTAAGATATAAACACCTTGCAGAAAGAAACGCCAGAATAGAATACAACACAGGCAAGAGATACATCAAAATGATCTACTTGGATGGTGGATCCTACTCACGCAGAGTGCATGGCTTCATCGACAGGACCAATGGTGATGTGTTGATGCCCGCTGGCTGGAATGCTCCTGCCAAGTCAGGTGCTAGAGGTAATATATGGAATGATGACTATGGATTGAATGCCATGAATGAATATGGTGTGAACTACAAAGGTCATGTTTCCAACAATGATTGGATCGTGGAGATTGTAAATGAAGGATAATAAGAAAACTTTTTTTTATCAAACAGTGAAATGGGCCACTTGGTTCTGGGCCTTGTTTGGTATGGCCACGATAATATATGCCTACACCTTGTTATGGGACTTCAAACAACACGCCGAAACCTACAACGACTTTAATGCAGTTCAATTGTCATGGGAAAAACCATACATCAGTGAATTAGAGTCATGGCACGTGGTGGTCGACTACTGTATGGATGAGGCCTGTGGCCGAATGCAAGGCGCAGACATTTATCACAGTAAGGACATCTGTGATGTCAACAGACAAGAAATTGTGGCAGATACCATAGATGTAGGAGGAGTTTGGGCCTACAGATGTGTTGAAAAACAAGACATTTAACATGGTTGACAGATTACCAACAGGAAATATAATAGTATTATCAAACAAAGACAAAGGAGGTCGTGTATGATACAAAAATACAACTTTAAAAGAGGCGAACTTATCACAGCCATTCACGAGATGAGCAGAGATGACTTAGACTTAGTCGTTGAAGCCGTGAAGTTGAGAAGAACTTATCTTCACAAACAGAATGCCAGAGAAATGCAGATAGGTGACTATGTGGAGTTTGATGGCAAACATGGCATGTCCATGAAAGGCAAAGTCGTCAAGAAGGCAATCAAATATCTCAACGTCGATTGCACCATGCATGGTGGATCTATTTGGAGAGTGCCAGCAGGTGCATTAAGGAAAGTGGCATAATGCTGATTAAAATCAACGACGACATCAAGGTGGGGCCCCTAGAGGGCACCATCACTTCTATCTCAATCGGAGTCACACAAGGCGATCCAGCAGGTGAACTTGGCCCCAAGGCAGTTGAATATGACACTGAACTAGGTTATCAAGGTGCAGTCACTTACATCACAAGAGCAGGCGACAGCAAGTGGGCCTACTTTAGACAGATTGAAGAAGCATGAGTCATCCTGGCAACGATGAATTGATGGAAAGATATTATGATGAAGGCCTTGACCTTGGTCTATCAGAAGAGGAAGCAGAAAAATATGCCCAAGAAAAATTCGAACAAGAATCCTACTAAGGACGAAGGTGTTTATACTGTGGACTCAGACAAACTGTCTTATGGCTATGTTTCAGGCACATATCGAGATCAAGGTTGCATCACAGTGACATTCAATGATAGAGTGCAACAAGCATGGCATCCTCATCACAATCACAAAGGCGGTGACTTCAAAATCAAGCCAGAATTGATTGTGGACTTCTTGCAGAAGATAGGAGTCACTTTACATTTTCACACAGACCGAAAACATTCATACTGTAATAAAATTGAATTGAAGCCATGGTCTGAATTTGAACAAACTTTGAGACAATCAATTGACAAAAACAAAGAATACAATTAAAATATAATCATGGCTATCATTATACAAAAAAATCAAAAGTTTTTTGATGAAGTGTCCAAGTTCAATCCTAAACTTGCAAGACTTTTGGAGCATGAACATGGATGGACAGATAAATTAGTGCATAGGAGTGACGATGGAAGTATACCACAACCCAGAAGACGACAAGAAGGAACTAAAGCGATTGCAGATGATGATCCGATTAAAAACTTGGTTCCAGACAAGATGGGAAGAAATTAAATCCTTATGTGGTGGCTTGAAGCCATAGGAGCCACACTACTCTTAGGAGCCATTATTGTATTAAACTGTTTGGTTTTATTCGATGATGGCAAACGCAATGGGTCGAAGTCCCGCAAGGACTAAGCAACAAATTTCATTCGACCTCCAATCAATGAAAGCAAGGCTCGGAACTAATCTTCCGGGCCTTTGTCATCTATAAGTATTTTTTATGAACCTAGACAGCATAGATCTTATCAAATTGACTGACGTGCAAAGACTTAAACTCAATTTAAGATTGCCAAAACCAGATCAAGAAATCATAGGCGATATGTCAGTTTTGCCTATGACCTTGCTAATGGGATGTCAAATAAAAATTTTGCCTGAAAATGATCTCAGGCAATGGTTGAAAAAAGAAAATTGTTTTTTATTGGATGGTAAAAAAATATCATATCCTAGTTTTTCAAATGACGCCAGTGATGCCACACAAGATTTTATTGACATAGGTGGAGATCACTTTTGTATAGGTGACTCAAGTTTGGGTGGGAGATATAAAAATCACGTTGACAGTTTTTATCCTTCAACATTTTTTGGATTTAGTGAAAAAAATTTATTAGATATACCAATTGAGCAAAGACAAGGCTGGTGTTGCACGGTGTCAAAAAGACGTCCCACGAGAGATTGTATAATTGATATTATAAAATCCAAACATATGAACAAATTCCAAGGTAATGAATGGCTATGCTATGATGGTATCGATGAAAGTCAAAAAGAGATCATTGATTTGATGTTCAGAAGTCCTCAAGGAGGTAAAGCCGCTTTCATTGAATCTTGTGATGGTATAGATAACCAACCATCAAGAAACTGGAGTGATCGCACGTTCACAGACACATTTGATAAGCACCAATCACACACAAATCAATTCCTAGGAGGCATCAAAAATTCCGCAGGTGGAGACCTAGGACATTTATTAGGTCCATGGCATAGGACAAGTTTGATTGAATTAGTATCAGAAGCAACAGTTGATTGGTTTGACCCATCTGAAAAAATGGCAAAACCTCTCAGAGCAGGTATGCCGTTTGTGGTGGTTGCCAGTCATAGATTTCTATACCGTCTGCGTAAAATGGGTTTGAAAACTTTCCATCCCTACATCAACGAATCATATGATACACAAGACAATTGGCGTAAACGCACAGAAATGGCAGTGGACGCCATGTTTGATTTTTCAAAATCTCCACAACAACTAGAACAGGTTGCAGAAATATGCAAACACAATCAAAACATCATGGTCAAGATTGGAAAACACAATAACCTTAAAAGAACTGCAAAAAAATTGAAAAGGCTCATAACTTTTTCTTGATGGATATCAATAAGATAGATACAACTAATTTGTCTCTTAGAGAGCAAATCCTTATCAATCAAAAACTACCACGGCCTAAACAAAATGTATTTGGTGATATCCAAGCATTTCCTGTCACATTCAGATTGGGTTGTAGAATAGAACTGTCTGACAAACCACAATGGCACGATGGCAACGCTCCTGCCATACTAATTGATGGCAAAAAAGTAAATTGGGGGCCCGATTCAACCTTAGATTTTGAAAAAAATCCAAATGAATATCTACTGTGTATTGGAGAATCTTCACTTCACGCCAAATACTCCAATCATATTGATCATCTTTATTCGCCTTATCTTTGGAAGACTGGAGTGATGCAGGAACAGATATCACTGGCTCAAAGGCAAGGGTGGTGTTGCACCATGTTCCGTAAAGATCAACACAGAGATTATATCAGTGAACTGTTGATAACCAAGTACCAAAATCAATTCACAGGCTCGGAATGGTTTTGTTATGATCAAGGCCACAACTTCAAAGATCTATTCAAACATATGTTTCGCAAACCTCATCGCAAAAGTCTACAAAATCTGCTTGGCTCGGGCAATATGGAATTATTGAAAACATTTCCAGTGATATCTGGCGATGCAGATCACAAATCATTAGGACCATGGCACGCACAGACTCTGGTTGAGTTGGTGCCCGAAACGACCACAAGATATTTTGACCCCACTGAAAAAATCTACAAACCAATATCAGCAGGTATGCCGTTTGTGATGGTTGCTAGTCAAGGATTTTTATATCGTCTGCGTAAAATGGGATTCTGCACGTTCCATCCGTGGATAGATGAATCCTATGATCAAGAACCTAATTGGAAGATCAGAACAGAAATGGCTGTGGCGGCTATGTTTGAATTTGTTCAATCTCCAAACAATCTTGAACATATTCAATCTGTGTGTGATCACAATCAACAGACTTTCCGTCGCATCAGACGGCATGATTACTTGTCAAGGATTGCCAAAAAACTTCGGCCACTAATTACTATTGAATGAAAACACTCACAGGCATTGACATAGACTCGTTGGATGAACGACAACTCATTCTGATCAACCAAAGGCTGCCAAAGCCTTGTGAACACATTATAGGTGATGTCAAATGCCTACCTGTCACACTAAGATTAGGATGTAGAATCGAAGTGAGCAATCATCAGGACCTTCATGGAGGCAGATGCAGAGTTCTTTACATCGAGAACAAAAAAATAGGTTTTGGATTTGATGCCACTAGAGATTTTCTATATGCAGACTATCACAAAGACTTTGAAATAGTGTATGGTGACGCTTGGTTGACTCCTCCACAATCTGGCCACGTCAATACTCTGTTGACTTGGTCGTTCTATCACACACAATGGTTGGATTCTGTGCCTTCTATTGCAGAACGCAGGGGTTGGTGTTGCACCATGACACGAGCAGATCGCCACAGGCACAAGATATTGGATGTCATAGCAGACAAACACATGACAGGATTCACAGGCTCAGAATGGTTTTGTTATGATGAGGCCACTCATCAAGGCCATCACAGACCTGAACTGTATCCTTTTATGTTCAGACAGCCTGCAGGCATTGATCACACAAGTCTGACCAGAGATGAAAGGCAGAGATTTAGACACTACAAAAGGTTGTCAAACTATAATCCACACCCTTTTCACAATCATGGCCATAGTTTGGCTGAATGGCATCTGACCAATCTGGTTGAACTGTGCCCCACCGCCAACTTGGAATATTTTGAATTTGACGAAAAGATTGCCAAACCAATCGCCGCAGGTATGGCCTTTGTGGTGGTGGCCGCACAGAACACTCTGGCAAGACTTAGAAGGATTGGTTTTAGAACCTTTAATCCTTTGATTGATGAATCATATGATCAAGAACCTGATTGGCAAAGCCGCACAGAGAAGGCAGTGGATGCGATGTTTGAATTTGTCAGCGGAGCACACGATCATCAACAATTACAAGAAATCTGTGATCACAACAGATCAGTGATGGCTAGACTGCAACGATACACCTATGAAGACCGAGTGGCCAAAAGACTTAGACCACTTATATCTTGGCCTTCATAGACAGCGATAATTACTTGTATGACCTTACCTTTTGTTCAATCTTGTATAGATTGTGGTGCCATTGTGTCAGATTCTGACATCTGTCCTCAGTGTGGTCAAATCATGCCTAAATAACACGATGACCATATGGCTTCTACAACTGCCCAGATTAGATGACACCTTCTCATGGGGTCTCAAAGAAATCGAACACATCCTCACAGAATTGAATCAACCAGTCAAGGTGTTGGATATCAATCATGCCATCACCAAACGATTCCATGACACAGAACATTGGAACATCATAGAGGATTATGGCATTTTAGGCAAGTCATTACTGCCAATCGAAGATGTGAGATCCTCTGTTGCTGAAGTGATTGATGTGATTGCACCAGAGGACATTGTGTTGTCTTGTGTGTTCACGGTTGAAAGCAGAGCCTGGTTAACTTTGGTACACTCAATGCTGAGACTCAGGCACGGCAAGGAGGTGTTGTTAGGCGCAGGAGGACAAGGTGTGAGAGCACCTGGAGAAGAAGGCAATCAGAGTGAATGGGCAGACTGGACCTTGGCCATAGGCTTAAGTGACGTGATGTTCCTAGGCGAAACAGTCAAAACCATGGCAGATTGGGTTTCTAGTGGATTTTCACAGCGTGGCAAACAATATTTCGCACACGATGCCTTTCCTCATCTTGGATTTTTGCCACCACAATCACTGCAAGATGATCTAGACAGAAAAATTAATATACCTAATTATTATCACTATGATTATCGTCATGAAGGACAACGTGGTATCAAGATACATTTCACTCAAGGTTGTGTCAAACAATGCACCTTCTGTGATGTTTGGCACACTTGGCCAAAATTTGTGATGCGAGAACCACTTGATGTGATCAAAGAGATCAACCATTACGACAAGAATGGTCAGGTCAGTCACATATCTTTTCCAGACAACACCATCAATGCAAGTAATTCTAAATTCATTGAACTGTTAGAAAGATTTTATGACTGGAAGGATCAACACAATCGCCATGACATCACTTGGAGTTCACAGTTTGCAGTCAAACCTATCAATCAATTTGGAGATAAGATGTTTGAGTTGATTGCCGCCACCAAAGGACACCTGTCAGTTGGTTTTGATCACGTGAGCGACTCTGTGTTGACACACATGAAAAAATTGTATGGATGGCAAGACATCACAAGTTTTATTGAAAGATGCAATCAACATCAAAGCATCATCTCAGTGGCTGTTTGGTTGGTAGGTTATCCCACTGAAACTGATCAAGACTTTGATCAATATCGCAAGTTGATTCCTTTGCTTCAACGCAAAAATACCATTCTATCACATAACGTATCCATCACAGGCATCAATAGAAATTCTCCTTTGGAACGTATAGTCACAGTTGATCATTCTCGTCCAATGGATTGGCACAATGCTTTGGTCAACAAACAAACCAGACAACAGAGAAAACACATCCTGGACAAGATGTTGTTGGAACACAATGCAAGTTATATGATGTATAGATCAACCTTGAAGAGAGCAGAAGCGTGATCACATCTGGCGAGTTTGTGGTGCACATTGATTATGATTTGTCTCCCATTGTGATGATATCTGCAGACAAAAAAATTCTCATCAACAAAACATTGCCTGACCAAGGAAGCATCACTGTGACCATACCAAATCAAACCAGCCTTGTGAGAATGTTCATACAAGGCAAACTCAATGACACCATTGTCAAGGATGGTGTGATTGTGAGAGATCAAATGATCAAGATCGTTGGTGCAGAACACCAAGGCATTCAGTTTGATGAACCGCACTTTCTCAATCTTGTCAAACCACGTCTGCATCATCAAGACACAGTGATGCCCTCTGTGTATCTTGGTTATAATTTTCCTTCGTATCTTGAATTCAAACCTCGTGCTTTGGCTGACGCATTAATTGACTCCACTGTTGGTTGACACAATACCAACTGGCTTTACAATAGGAGTATGAAAGTTGACAAACAAACACTTCGCCACTTCAAAGTCTTTCTGGAGCAACAGAAATCAGTGATGGAAAGTGCTATGGATGGTGACGAACTCAATACCAATACAAGTTATTATGGTTGGTATGAGGCCACTAATCATTACATCAAAGTCATTGAAAAATCTGAAAAAAACCCCAATTATTCGTTCTTTTACGGGGACTTGACAGATTGGAAAAAGGAATTATTATAATATTAATTAATCGACAAGGAGGTCGCAAATGGGAGAAGTAAAATCCTGGGCAATGGATCAAGAAGATGAATTCTATGAAATTGCTATTAGAGAATCAAACAATCACATAGACTATCAGACATTTGAAACACACATGGTTGAGACCTATGGTGATATGATTATTAGTGCCCCAGAAGAAGTCTTACAGAATCTTGGCATGATATATGGAGAGCATACACAGGAGGTGGGTCATGCCTAATTGGTGTTCCAACACAGTTGAATTCATAGGCAGTCCTTCAAAAATTGAAAAGATTAGAAAGGCTGTAGAAGAAGATGGTTTGTTTCAGTCTTTGGTTCCTATGCCTGATGCATTAAAAGACTCGGTATCTGGTTCTGAATCGGCTAAGCCTGATTGGCAGAAGGAAAATTCTGCTCAACTAATAAAGGAACATGGTGCAGACAATTGGTATGATTGGAATATAAAAAACTGGGGGACCAAGTGGGATGCCACAGAACCTTGTATTGATGACATATCCATTGATTGGCTAAATCCGAAATTATCCAGCATCCAAGTCAGTTTTGAAACTGCATGGTCACCGCCAACTAGATTCTATGATGCATTGTTAGATCAGATGACTGCAAAAGGCAAGGACTTTTCAATCTATGCCACATACTATGAACCAGGTGTTGACTTCATGGGGGTGTGGTCAGATGGTGACGATAGAACTTATAGTGTTGAAGAGCAAGAGGATGAGTTCTTCACAGATCACGAAGATGGCGAAAGCATTAATGCTCATTATGGTATACTTGAACAAAGGATTACGGACCGTGAAAACGAACTTGAAGAAGTTCAAGAATGGTATGAAGATGGCAAGAAGGAGTTGAATCTTGCTTAACCTACTAGAAGTTTTGAAAGCAGATCTTAAGATATTAAAGTCTGCTATCAAGAATCCAGATGCTCCTCACTCCACCGATGAGCAGATCAATAGGATGATTAAGATGGTGGATCAAATGATAAAGGAGGCTAAGAATGGCAATAAACGGAAAAGTTGATACATTGAAGTTTTGGTTCTTACCAAGAAAATGTAGAACACTATTAGAGCAACACAAGGCACACCCATTAGAAAAGGCAGTGGCCAAACAGATCCCAATCAGTGGCAATGAAGAAACCATTGAACAGTTGGTGCAGATGTTGAAACTGAAAAGGCGTTTCAGAGGTCCTAGAACACAACTGACATTCATGAGAGATTGTGTCAAGGCAGATGCTGAACGTGTTTCTCTTTATAACAAATAGTGGCAAAGTCAAAAACACATTACAAAGATCCTAACAGACGATCCAATTGGTTCAAAGGGGAGCAGGTGCCTACAAGGCGTCTTCCCCAGGAACGAGCCAAACGGTTTGATGAACTAATAGAATCTGGCCTATCTGAAGCAGAAGCATTGGCTAGAGCATTGGAAATTATCCCAAAACATCGCTAAAATCAACAGTTCTCGTGGTGGTTGACAGATTACCATATGGTAATACTATAATAGTATGACAACAACAAACACATTCATCAAAGAGAACTTTTCTTACTCAGGTGGATATTTGACATATGATGATGGAGTTGATAGACATTTTATCGCTCGTTTCAAGTATGTTCCTAAATCATCTGCCACAAAGTTTATGAACTTTTTGATCAAAAACTTCACTTGTGAAGAATACTTGGAGAGAGCCAATCAAGAGGCTCCGCTCACAATATTGGAGAGCAAAGGTTATTGCTCTCCTGAAATGGCCAGATTGGCTCGTAGATGGGGATATGCTCCTACTCTTGCAAATGCTCATCAGGCTCTGATTGATCAAACCAATCAGGATTTGGTTGGAATGGGTAAAGATCCAATAACACCACAGCAGGCGGAGGAATTTTTACAGTCTGCCTAGTTGACAGATTGTAGATTGGTAATATTATAATAATAAGACAACAACAAGGAGGTCGTTGATATGGGATTTGAAAGAAGAGCAAACATTACAATAAAAGAAGAGTTCATCGAACATTTTGGCTTTGATTGCACTCCAAGACTAGAATGGACAAACGGATGTCTGTTCGCAGATACTTCTAGCAAAGAAGAAGTTCAATTGATTAAAGAAACACTCGAGTGGTATTCCGGTGGCTACAAGGTGATTGTATCTTGTTTGAAGGCCACAGACACTGAACCATGGGATCAGTATGCATTTGACATCACTGACGAAAAGTTTGAAAGCACATGGTCAGAATTTTCAGAGGAAGGATTATTAGCATGATTAAACAGATAGTTGGCATCAACGAAAACTTCAGCAAAAGGGATCAAGAATATGTCTCTGAACTGATATGGGAAACTGTCCAAGAACAGGACGCATTCAAAGACTCAAAGGGCATCACAGGTATTTCATATACCATAACAGTGGATGTCCAAGAAGAGGAGGAAGACCATGCTTAGATGGGACAACAGAGA
>MDTB01210880.1_pt1 | contig 10375 bp, 10 predicted proteins | sample 811161 | NCBI WGS metagenome assembly MDTB01 (sample SAMN05326650, study PRJNA326480) | marine metagenome | isolation source: seawater | place: Mediterranean Sea | collected 2009
AGGAGTTACTTGCGGGAGCAGGAAATGAGCAGGTGGGTTATTATTCGGCTGCCATTCGCATCTGTATATTTGTCATCTTTATCCCTCAGATGATTGCAAGCAGTCTGACGCCGGCTCTGGTGGATGCTCACAAGTCTGATGAAAGAAAATATCAGCATCTGATTACCGTCTTCATGGATATCATGAACTGGGTGGGTATTGGTCTTTCAATGACCCTGTTCCTGCTTGCCAAGCCGCTAATTCTAATTTCGTATGGACCATCATTCAGTGCTGCTGTCATCATCTTGCAGGTAGCGGCCTGGAAAGGATTTCTTACAGCCACTGGTATGGCTAGCGGTCGTCAAAGTACCGTGGAAAACCTGCAACGCTACAGCTACTTAAGAAATCTGATTGGTTTGATGCTGAATGTGGTGCTGAACTGGTTTTTTATTCCCCGCTATAACGCGTTAGGAGCGGCTTTTGCAACAGTAGCTTCCATGTTTACAGCAAATGTCATTTCGCATATCATTATTCCTGCCTATTGGCATATATTCAAAAGTCAGATCTATTCATTTGCTGTGGGTTGGTATCGGCTTCCCAGAGAGCTTTATCGAATGCGAAAAACCATCGATGTCTAAGTTGTTTTACAATGATTGAAAAAAGTAAACTACCCGAACTGAACGACTATCTGGAGCGATTAAATCCCGCTGAGATTCTTTACTGGTTATCCAAACAGAATGAAATGCGGATAACCATGACGTCCTCGTTTCAGGCTCAAAGCCTGCCATTATTATATCTGGTGAGCAGAATATTACCCTTCATGCCGATCCTGTTTTTGGATACTGGGTATCATTTTCAGCAAACACTGGATTATGTTGAAGAACTGAAGAAAAAGCTGGACCTGAATATCGTGCATTTACGTCCTTCGGTGGCTAAGGAGGCGGCATTATATGCAAGTAACCCGGATATGTGCTGTTATCTTCGTAAAGAAGAGCCACTTCAGAATGCACTCAAGGGATATGATGTCTGGATCAGTGGCATACGACGCGATCAGACTGAAGTGCGAAAGTCAGCAAGGATCATAGATTATGATTCAAAAAATGACGTAGTGAAAGTGTGCCCCATGGCCAATTTGAGTCGTGAGGCCATGGAGAAAATGAATGCACGATTAAGTTTGCCGTTGAATCCCCTCAGAGAACAGGGCTATTTGAGTATTGGATGTAAACCCTGCACCGAGAAAAGCATCGGTAATGACGAGCGGTCCGGGCGATGGGCTTTTAATAGGAAAACGGAATGCGGCCTACATCTGCCTGAGCATCTGTATAATACAGCGAAAGGAAACGGTTGATTATGAAAATGTTAATTTATGGGATTGATGGCGGTGATCTAGAAATCATGAAGACCTTTGATATGCCGTTTGTTCACCAGTTTCTGAAAGAGAATGAAAATGTCGACCTAACCGTGGATCTATATAACCGAGGGTGGGTTGAAATTCTTACTGGAAAAGAGGGGAAAGACACCCGAGGCTTCTATATGTCGCCAGTGCTCGACGGGTCTCACCGCTGCGCTACGAAGTTTAGCATGAAAGAGCTGGAAAATGATCCCGATATTGTTCCGCTCTGGCAGCTAGCAGAGCAGAAGGGGGTGAAATACTGCATTATGAATGTGCCCACCACGACTCCCGTGCCTCAAACGAAAAACGGCATAGTTGTTGGAAGTGCGGGTGGGGGGCTGAATAAAGTTGACGGCATTCCAGAGATCTTGGTCAGCGATGAAAAGACGCGAGAATATCTCGAATCGAAGAATTATATCGTCGACATCCGCATACCCAATGAAGACATCGATGAGACAGAAGAGCTCTTCCGCCAATTGAAAATAATGGAAGATATCCGCACCGACTGTTTTGTGGAGATCTGCAAGGAGGAACGTGTGGAGTTCGGTTTCCTTGCCAACCGGGGAACCACTATCGCTGAATATCTGGCCCGTAGCGAAATCGAATCCTATGCCGCTTTAAAAGAGATGGATGAATTTATGCCTAACGGTGGCGAAAAAAGCTGGGTGCATGAGCATCTTGAAGAGCATTTTTCGGCCTTGGATAACAATATCCGTAAACTCTATGAAGAGCTGAAGCCGGAACATTTTATCATTACAGCAGACCATAATATGGTGCCAAACAAGTATAAGGCTAATTTGAGCCCATTCCTGCTGAAGAACGGTTGGTTAGTGTATAAGTCTTCCTCCTCATTACTCTCATCGGTGAAGAGATTTGTGAAAAAATTCTTCAAAGGCGAATCTATTGGAAAGGTGACTTCTAAGCTGGCTCCCACTGTCAGAGAATCGCTTAAACCCTATGATTGGAAAAAGAGTGTGGCGTTTGGTCATACGTTTGTATCGGGAATTTTTATCAATGACTATGAGCGATTTGGTGGGCCCGTACGGAGTGACAAAGAGATCAAACGCATCGTGGATGATATATGCACCCGCTTCAATGAGTCTGTTGAGGCTCGAGAACTCGGTTTGGCCGCGGTCTGTTACAGAGCAAAGTATCACGGCGCAAAATTTGAAAAATATCTGCCGGATATCGTGATCAATGGTGCGGAAGGTATCTTTTTTGACGAGAGAGCTACGAAGATAATTACCCGCAACGTAAATTACGGAGCTGTTCCTAAAGACCTCAAGCTCGTAACCCATGCTGCGTATACCGGTGATAAAGGGGTCAACCCAGTGTGTATTGTAAACCGAGAGCTGTTGGATCGAGTAATTCCGGAAGACTATAAGAATCTTACACTGGTTTATAGACTGGTAGAACGGGTTCTGTGAAATGCAAAGACTAAAGAAAATCATTTACAAATTGATTAACAGTAGGGCTAAAAGGAGTCTACTGAAACGGGCGGATCAGTGCCAGATCACATTGCCCGATCAGATTCGTATTCGTTGGAACCACCTATCGTTAGCGTCCCATTCCTGCCTGTCTCTTGGTGAGGGAAGCATTATTAACGGCACGATACAGTGTCAGAAAGAAGGAGCTATATTTGAATCCGGGGAATATTTTTTTCTCGGAGGGCGTTCAACGATCGTTTCGACAGAAAAAGTGAATATTGGAAACAACGTGATGATTTCACATGAGTGTTACATCACCGATACGGCTGGGCATTCACTCGATCCGAATATTCGTCGCCTTGATTTGCCGAACCGCTGGAATGGTTACAAAGATTGGAATGTAGTTCCCTCCGACCCTATTCATATAGAGGACGATGTCTGGATCGGTCCCAAGGTAATTGTACTTAAAGGAGTGAAGATTGGGCGGGGTGCTGTAATTGCCGCGGGAAGTATTGTTGTTAACGACGTTCCTTCGATGACACTGGTCGGGGGAGTGCCTGCGAAACCAATCAAGAATCTAGCTGAATGATGCGAATTGGAATTTTAACTTATCACGATGGATTAAATCATGGGGCCTATCTCCAGGCTTTCGCCACTATGCGGATTTTACAAGAGGCCGGCCATGATATCAGAATTATTAACTACAAGAACCGCGAACACTGGCTTCAGGAGGATGTGCGGCCCTGGTTCAAATATCGACGCCCCGTCCGGTTCATTGACCGAATTAAAAAACAACGAGCGTTTAAAGAAGATCATAAACGGTTTGCGATGACGGCATTCACAAAAAGTCCGGACAAAGTCCAGAAGCTGGATTTTGATGTCGTAGTGGTCGGCAGTGACGTGGTCTGGAACTATAAGATTTTCGGATTTGATGCGCTTTATTTTGGTAAGTTACCAGCCCGACGGGTTATTTCATATGCATCAAGTTTCGGATGGGCAAATCTGGAAGGAAAACACCCTGACGGTGTTGAGCAGGGTTTGAAATCATTCGATGCGATCTCTGTTCGCGATTCCAATACCTGGAAAATTGTCAAAGAATACACCGGATACGACACGCCTACTGTATTGGATCCCACGCTGATCTATGATTTTTCAAAGGATGAACGGGCATCTGTCTGGCCGGAAAAGCTTGGGCCCTACATGCTGGTATATGCTTATGTTGCCGATCAGCAGGTAATCGATAAAATCAAGGAATTGGCCCGAGAGCGGGGGCTTACGATCGTATCGCTGGGATACAGGCAGTTCTGGTGTGATAAGGTGCTGATGGAAGTGGGGCCACTGGAATGGCTGACATTGTATGATCGTGCTTCTTACGTTGTGACCAGCACATTTCATGGCACCATTTTTTCTCTCAAATACAATAAAGAGTTTTTGTACATCAAGAACGAGCGCGCACACAACCGGATTGTGACCTTGGCCGAATTGACAGGCCTTACAAATGCGTTTTTCGACACGGATACTCCTTATCGGGAGATCAATCCTGATTATGAGTCGGTGAACCGGCTTATTGAGAAATCTGCGGTAGATTCGAGGGACTGGCTATTCAATTCGTTGGATTAGGTTTATGAAAATTCTATACGATTATTCTGCGTTCGTGCTTCAGGCTCGAGGAGGTGTGTCCCGGGTCCTTTTTGAAATGGCCCGGCACGTTGCGAAACAACCGGGAGTAGAGTGCCGTATTTTTGCGGGATTGCACCGTAATCAGTATATTCGTGATGCTTCGGCGGCGGATCGCAAGATGATTACGGGATGGTATGTGCCCCAAAAATTTGGGAAACAACGCCTTCTGAATCCAATCAATAAACTGATATTTAAAGTTTATGCAAAGCGGTTTGATCCGGATATCTGCCATCACACCTATTTCCAGACACCACCAGTGCCGGATCACTGTAAACGTGTTTTTACGATGCATGATATGATTCATGAAATTTATCCAGAAATGTATAAGCCGGATGATCCACATCCCCTTATGAAAAAGAATGCGATAAAGAAGTGCGATGGTATTGTCTGTATTTCCGAGAATACGAAGAGTGACCTGGCCCGTTGTTATGATATACAAGGTGTCTCTGTAACGGTGATACATCACGGCAACAGTTTTGATAATGTGAAAGTTGCCGAAGTTATTGAAGACAATAAATACTTGCTTTACGTTGGAGTGCGGTGGATTGAATATAAGAACTTTAACATTGTACTGGATGTACTGTCGCAGTTTAAGAACGTTGATCTGATTTGTTTTGGTGGAGGTGAGATTACGGCCACTGAAAGGAATGATTTTAATGCGCGTGGAATAAGTGGCAGAGTTCGACACGTATCAGGGTCAGATGAAGTTTTATCGGGGTACTACGCTCATGCTGAGGCTCTAATATATCCGTCTTTGTATGAAGGATTCGGTTTGCCGCCTGTTGAAGCAATGCATTTTGGTTGTCCCGTAATTTCTAGCTCTTCACCTCCTATGCCGGAAATCCTTGGTAATGCCGCCCTTTTTTTTGACCCAGCTGATCGGGCACAGTTATTATATTGTATTGAAGAGATTTTAGATGAAGATGTAAGGAAGAAATTCATTGATGCAGGTTATCGCAAGGCTTCCTCGTATAACTGGGAGCATGTCGCGAAGGAGGCCGTTGCGTTTTATTCTTCACTTTGCGATGCATATGTGAGTTAATGACTCTTTAATTATATTCCGAATACTACTACCTATGAATAATTTTTCGCATTCCAGTATGCCTGTGGTCGATCAGGTTAAACTTCAACGAAATGCCCTTGTGACACTATTAATGGTACTGGCAATTATAATTGCCTTTATGGCTTTCAAAACGGGCAATTTAATAATCATGGCCGGTTTTGTTGCATTGCCCTTTGTTCTTCTTTTGATGTGTCGCCCAGAAGTTGCCTTCATCATAGCGATCATGCTGGATGCAACGCGTATGCAAGTGCCCGGAATTTCTTATACAACTTTAGGTCTCATAGCAAAGGTGATCGTTATTGGGTCAGCTTTTCTTGCGACAATGCTTGGGCAACGACATGTCAGTAAACTGGAGGTTAAGGAACGTAAACCCCTTAAGTGGTTTGTGTTCATTATAATTGCTTTGATAATTGGTCGTGGAAGTGGATTACGTATGCTAGGCAGTGAAACTTGGGGGGGCATGGTCTATATTGTTATGTTGTCAGGAATCGCATTTTTTCATGCTATCCAGGGGCTCACAATAACATCAAAGCAGTTTCGGATACTTGTATGGGGTGCTTTGTTAGCTGGTTTCTTTGGAACCTTAACGAGCCGGTCTGGGTTCATGACTGAGGTGGCAATTGGTCAGGTGAGCGAGATTAACCAAGCGCGTTTGAATTGGCTTCAGCCAATAGCATATGCGGCATTCCCGCTTGTATTTGCAATAAAATGGAAAAAATGGGTATCACCGATCGTGTGGCTGATTTGTATCGGTTTGATTGCTTTAACTGGTTTCCGAAGTAAACTCATTGGGTTCGTTGCTATAACCGTGATCTACGGTTTGTTCCGGTCGCAAAGCCGGATCAAATATTGTGTTCTTATGGCCGTAACAGGCTTGCTTGCATGGGGTGCAATTATTTTGGTTGTGCAGCAATTACCTCTTGGTATTCAACGAGCCGTATCATTCGTTCCCGGTGTAAAAGTGAGTCACGAAGCATCGTTCAACGCGGAAGGATCTGTTGATTGGCGAGTAGAAATTTGGAAATACTGTCTTGAACAGGCGCCACAATACTTGGTCCTTGGTCGGGGATCTACGTTTAATGCTCAGGAGACGGCTTCAGGTTTGGGTTCGCACGATATTGCTACTTTCTCTCCGTGGTTTGCTTTTGAAACTCGTAGTTACCATAGTGGCCCGTTGACGCTCCTAGTGGATTACGGATTAGCGGGTCTTATAGTAGGGATCTGGTTGACTTTTGTGATAGTAAGACGGTTTTTGAAGGCAGCAAATTGGCTGGGTAAGAATGATACATTCGAATCCAGATATACACTCTATTTCATCTCACAGCTTATATGGATGTGGCCTGCTTTCTTTCTCGTATATGGAGATGCGCCGGGTTTGAGTAAACTTATAGCCAATACCGCTGCCGCAATAGTTTTGATCACGAGCGCAAAAATTTTAGTTGATAAAGAAAATGACCGAGATTTAGGGATCCCGCATTTGATGCAACACATTGAGGAAAAAAGTGAAAACTGAAGCAGTGTACCCTCGCAATAAATGGGCAAGAAATTGTCGAGTTTCTAATATTTACCTTGATCTGTTGCGTAATAAAAGTCGGCTGGGAAAACTTCTTGGCCGACTAATCGGGTGTGAAATCAACTGTGATATACCGGAAAATCTAGTACTGGGACATCCGAATGGTATTGTGGTTGGTGAAAATGTCATTCTCGAGAAAAATGTGATGCTGAATCATCAGATTACCCTAGGGGGAAAGAATCCCTATTTTGATGGCGATTCCACTGATGATGAGTATCCGCATTTAAAGGAAGGTGTCTATGTTGGTGCAGGTGCAAGGATTCTAGGGAACTGTGTAATTGGGGAATGGGCAATAGTTGGTGCGAATGCGGTAGTTACCAAAGATGTACCGGCAAATGCTACCGTCGTTGGATTTAATAAGATCGTTGAAATCCGTGATTAAGCTTACTTTATAAGTTTTTATGTCCGCCTCTCTCTCTTTCTCAATTGTCACTCCTTCGTACAATGCCCTGCCGGAGCTGAAGAAATGCGTCGGGTCTGTCCGAAATATTGCCGATGTAAAATTGGAGCATATTATTCAGGATGGTGATTCGGATGATGGTACAAAGGAATGGCTACTGAAACAGACGGATCTTATATCAAACTCGGAACCAGATCACGGGATGTATGATGCAATTAACAAGGGCTGGTCTAAAGGCTCCGGGGATATTCTTTCTTGGCTGAATGCGGATGAACAGTATTTGCCCGGTACATTGCAGTCTGTGCAGGTGGCCTTTAACAAAAATCCCGATATTGATGTGGTCTGGGGGTATTATATCTGTGTCGATCCCAGTGGTAATCCGTTGTCGGTTCGTAAGGATATTGATGCGGGTTATTTTATGCTTCGCAATGGGAAAACCTGCTACATTGGCTCAAGTACCGTCTTCTTTCGTCGACAACTTTGGGATTCGGGATTGCTACAGCTCAGTATGGATTACCGCTATTCAGCGGATAAAGAGCTATACTTACGTTTGTTGAGGGCGAATGCCCGGTTTCTGTTGCTTAAAAAGTATTTCTCGTTGTTCGAAGTGAGTTCTGAAAACCTCTCTGCGAGGTATTATAATGATATGGCTCAGGAGGGAGAATTAATTCGGCAGCAATATCCCGCTAGCCCTGCATTCTTTCGCTTTGGTTCACAAATGTTGCGCAAATTTTTGAAGTTGTGCCGCGGTGCTTACCGGGAATCGATAGTGCAGTATCCCTATGTAGTTGATGAGGATGGTGCTTCCAGAATAGTAACGGCCCATGATCTCGCGGGTAAACTCCGGCATCAAATTACATCATGAAAATTAAACAGGATATGAAGCGTGCCGGAAGGGATGCAAAATGTTGCTTGATTTTAGTGCTGTTCCGATTGGCACATTGGTGTGCGCTTTGGAAAAAACGTCAATTCATAATTTGGGTGTTTTGCATTCCATATCTAATCTTCTACCGGATTCTTGTGGAATGGTTGCTCTCGGTTGAACTTCCTGCAAAAACAACGGTAGGGGAAGGGTTAGTCATTCGGCATGGGCATGCGCTTGTAATCAATGATAACACGATCATAGGTAAAAACGTAACAGTGAGACATTCCACGACGATTGGAAATAAAGGCGAATTCGGAAAAGAGTGTCCGACGATTGGAGACGGCGTTGATATAGGCTCGAACGTCGTAATCATTGGCGGGATTTCTATCGGAAGTCATGCGGTCATCGGCGCGGGTGCTGTTGTCATTAAAGATGTGCCACCATACGCCATCGTTGTAGGGAACCCTGCCCTGCAAATCGGGACGATTGAACCGAATAGTAAACTATGAAACTATTATATTTTCATAATGGCTCCGACCTTTATGGCGCGAGTAGATCCTTTCTCCGGCTGAATAGCCGTTTGATCAATGATGATTTCACCGTGAAAGCGGTGCTCCCGAAAAAAGGACCCCTATACAATGCGCTTGCGGAAGCCGGTGTTGAGGTGGAAATTATGCAGCCTTTTCCTATCATTGAACGTGCAGCGTTCAAACGGATCAGCGGATTTATTAAACTCCTATTTTTAACACCGGTATCTGTTATAAAGATTTGCAGACTGATCCGTTCTTTCAAACCTGACTTAATCCACTCTAATTTATCAGTCCTTTTCACGCCTGCCATTGCGGCTCGACTTAAAGGAGTGCCGCATATTTGGCATATTCGGGAGTCGTATGCGGAATTCGGCCTGTTCTGGAAAGTTTACAGATCGTTCATGCTTTGGGGGTGCGATCATGTGGTTGCGGTTTCAACCCCAATTGCAGAGCAGTTCCCGCAAGTCGGAGATAAAGTAGTGGTTATTCACAATGGTTTCCCTCGGGGAGAATTCGAAGGGGTGACGCAGGAACGAATCCAGGTTTTTAAAAAAAAACATGGCCTGAAAGACGAGCTGCTTGTTGGCTTAGTTGGCCGCATCAAGTATCTTCGCAAAGGGCAGGAATACGTAGTTGAGGCTGCTGCAAAGCTCAAGAATCAGTATCCTCAAGTCCGCTATCTGTTGATCGGGAGTCCATTTCCCGGAAATGAGGACCATCTAGAGCGCTTGCGCGGTCTCATCGCTGAAACCGGCACAGAATCGGTGGTGATCTACACTGGCGATGAGGACGATATTAAAGCTGCTTATGGAGCGTTAGATATTTCGGTTATGGCATCTGGTCTTCCAGAGCCTTTCGGAGGTGTGGTTATTGAATCTATGGCGATGGAACTACCGGTTGTCGGCACAAATATTGGTGGAACGCTTGAGCAAGTTGAGGACGGTATGACAGGGATTTTGATACCTCCGCGTAATCCTGAAGCGATGGCCGATGCACTTTCTAAGCTTCTGGAAAATTCTGATCTCAGGATACAAATGGGCAAGGCCGGCCGGACCCGCTTTGAGGCATTATTTGAATTTGAACCATTCTACTCTAAGATAAAAGATATATATGAAGAGGTGAGTTGTTGAAACTTTTAGTTACGGGAGCATCCGGTTTTATCGGAACCAATTATATTGAATTTTACCGGCAGCAATATTGCGAGATTCTGAATCTGGATATCACGGAACCGATGCTTGTAAATCATAAGGAGTACTGGAAAAAGACCGACATTATGGATCTGGAGGCGTTAGAAAAAGCCTTCAGTGAATTTACACCTACCCATGTTGTGCATATGGCGGCCCGTGCGGAGTGTGATGAAAATACAACCGTTGAAGAAGGATATGCGGTGAATACGGTTGGTACTGAAAACGTTCTAAATGCTATTAAAAAAACTCCAACTATTGAGCGGGTTATTATCGTTTCC
>MDTB01020952.1_pt1 | contig 10374 bp, 9 predicted proteins | sample 811161 | NCBI WGS metagenome assembly MDTB01 (sample SAMN05326650, study PRJNA326480) | marine metagenome | isolation source: seawater | place: Mediterranean Sea | collected 2009
AGTTTATACAATGGTCTGCAGCAGAATTAGGTATTGAGCTAGATTTTAGGGGATCTGGAGAAAGCGAGGAAGGAGTTGTCATAAAAATTTCTGGAGATAATGCTCCTGGAATTAAAGTTGGCGATGTGATTGTTAAAGTTGACTCAAGATATTTCAGGCCAGCTGAGGTCGAGACCTTGCTTGGTGACCCTTCTAATGCAAAGTTGAAGTTAGGGTGGGTTCCAGAAATTACTGTGCAAGATATGTGCGTTGAGATGGTTCAGTCAGATTTGCAAGAGGCAAAGCGTATAAAACTTCTTAAAGAGCATGGTTATGATGTTTCACTTCAGCTGGAAGATTAAGACATGACTAAAATTTTTGTTGCAGGACACAATGGAATGGTTGGTTCGGCAATATGTCGCCAACTACAAAATCAAGATGCTGAATTGATAACCGCATCACGAAAAGAGCTAGATCTTACAAATCAAATGCAGGTCAAAGATTTTTTTAACGCGCATAAGTTTGATCAGGTTTATTTGGCTGCTGCAAAGGTTGGGGGCATTCATGCTAACAATACCTACCCAGCTGATTTCATATATGACAATCTGATGATACAGAATAACGTTATTCATCAAAGCTACGAAGCAGGTATAAAAAAATTACTTTTTTTAGGTTCCTCTTGTATTTATCCAAAACTTGCAAAGCAACCTATTTCCGAGAGTGAGTTGCTAAATGGTTATCTAGAACCGACTAATGAACCCTATGCAATCGCTAAGATCGCGGGAATAAAAATGTGCGAAAGCTATAATCGCCAGTATGGAACTGATTTCAGAAGTGTTATGCCAACTAATCTATATGGCCCAGGGGATAATTACCATCCAGAAAATAGTCATGTTATACCTGGATTAATTAGACGGTTTCATAAGGCAAAAATGAATAATGATAAAGAGGTTGTAGTGTGGGGAACAGGAACAGTTCTAAGAGAATTTTTACACGTGGACGATATGGCTAAAGCATCGATCCATGTAATGAATATAGATGCTCAACAATTTAACTCCGCTATACCCAAAAATGGCCCATATATTAACGTTGGTTATGGGAAAGATATATTAATAGGTGATCTTGCTGCACTGGTAAAGAAAACTGTTGGATTTAAAGGATCAATAAACTTTGATTTAACTAAGCCTGATGGCACTCATAGAAAATTGCTAGACATCACTCTCATTAGCAAGCTTGGATGGAAACCATCAATTGATTTGTCGACTGGTTTAAAAAGCGCACTCGAAGATTATCTCAGATGAAAAAATAGATTGTAAATATGGATTTGTTGCTTGCGATTTCTAAAATTTAAATTTGATAAACTTTGTCTAGGGATAAAAACTAATTGTTTCTATTAGTTAAGTAAGTATTTTTTTGCATTATCAAAAAACAAATTACAAAGCCTCTCTTTATGTTTTTAATTAAATGACTGTTTTATCAAATACAATTTATATTTTAGTTGAAAAAATTCTACGGATGGTAGCTGGGATTGTTGTTTTTTCAATTCTGGCACGACAGCTAGGACCAGATTATCTTGGTATATACAATTACATAATTGCTTTTGTTTTGATTTTTTCTCCGATTGGCGTGATGGGATTGGAGGCACTTCTAGTAAAAAAAATAGTATTCAATGAATCAGAGGAAAAACAGCTTTTAGTCACCGCTTTTTGGCTAAAATTTTTGGGTTCGTTATTGTGCTATTTATTAATTTATATTTGTTCCTCAATTTTTGAGGATAATGATGAGTATAAGTTGTGGATTCAAATTTATGGGCTCTCTGTTTTTTTTCAATCGATGCAGGTAACGGAGCTATATAATCAAGCAAAACTTAATAGCAAAGTAAATGCAATTATTAATATTGTCGCTGTAACTATACTATCTTTTATAAAAATTCTAATTGTTATAAAAGGTTTTGACTTCAATGCAATAGTGGCTATCACAACTATTGATGGACTTTATGCATTCTTGCTGTTCTATTTTTATCAAACAAAGATTTTAAAAATTAATCTTTTTAGTAATAATTTTAGCTATGTTAGAGCAATTGATTTTCTTCGGGATTGTTTGCCACTCATGATTACTGGCTTAATAGTTATGAGTTATATGAAAGTAGATCAAATAATGATCCGACATATGCTTAGCGTCAATGATTTAGGTTATTATGTTTCTGCAGTAAAGCTGAGCGAAATGCCATACTTTTTGCCTGGAGTCATTATCGCTGGTATTCTACCTTTTTTAATACGACAGAAAAAAAATGGAATAACTGAATACCAAGAAAGTTTAACTAGCACATATTCATTTTTGATCTGGCTTGGGGTAATTGTATATGTGCCCATGATAATTCTTAGCGATTATTTGATTTATTTTTTTTATGGTGAAGGATATCAGGTTGCTTCAAGTGTTCTTAAGCTTCATGCTTTTACTGGAATATTTGTTTTTGTCGGAGTTGCTTACACAAGACACTTAATAATCGTCAATAAAGCTAAGCTTGTTCTTATTAGATCGGTTACATCATTATTTTTAAATATTGCGTTAAACTTCTTTTTCTTACAAAAATTTGGTGTAGTTGGTGCAGCTTTATCAACCTTATTGACACAAGTTTTTGTCGTTATTATATCTGATTTATTTACATCACAGGGAAGATTTGATTTTCTTCTGAAGGTGAAATCAATAAACCCGTTTTACGCAATTAAGCTAATTCCTTCAATAATTTCGTTTTCTACAAAAGGAGGTAATTCAGTCAAATGAATATTCCTGTATTATTTTGCGTCTTTAATAGGCCACACCATACAGAATTAACTTTAAAGGCACTCAAAGATAACAATGTAAAGCATTTATATGTATGCTTTGACGGCCCTAGAAAAGATAATCCTATTGATATTGAGAACTGTAGACGTGTAAAAGAACTAATTGATAATATCGATTGGGATTGCACAGTTAGATGTAATATATCACCTGTAAATCTTGGTCTAAAGAAGAGAATTGTATCTGGTCTAAACTGGTTTTTCGGTCACGTAGATAAAGGAATAATTTTAGAAGATGATTGTTTACCAAATAAAGATTTTTTCAAATTTGTCTCAAAAATGCTCAAGCTTTATGAGCACAATGAAGCTATAGGCTCTATTTCAGGGAATTATTTTGGTCAGGATATGGAGAATAAAAATTTTTCGTACTCATATTCAAAGTATTTTCATTGTTGGGGGTGGGCTACTTGGAAGAATAGATGGTTAGGCTATAGAAGCGATATAACCTTCTGGCCCGAATATAAATTATCTCAAGAATTTAGAGGTAGTTTTGATGATCGTGTAGAGCTCAAGCATTGGACTAAAATTTTCGATAATGTTTTTGAAGGAAAATTGAATACTTGGGCTTATCCTTGGATGCTAAATCAGTGGTTTTATAATCTTCTAACAGTTGTTCCTAGTGTAAATCTTGTGTCGAATATAGGATTTGATTCATCAGGTACCAATATCAAATATTCGGATGGAGAGCTGTCAAAATATCCAACATCAGAGTTAAAAGAAATTAAGTCGCCTCCGACTGTTAGGCAGGACAAAATCCTTGATCAAAGCACCTTTAATGATACGCTTGGAGGGAAGTTTTTAAAATTTCCTAATAATGTTCTAAATTTTATACCCCGAGTATTCAGAGCAATTATAAGAAGGGTTAAGAGATTTACTAATGAAAAAAGAAATTAAGCCTGTTGTTCTTATTCCTGTTTATGAAGAGAAATTTTCTAAGGAAAAAGTTTTTTCCATTCAAAGAACTTATGAAGTACTAAGAGATCATGAAATTAGATTATTAGCGCCATCTTCTTTTAAAAAGGATCTAGATTTCCTTTCTGATGAGGTTGCTTATGACTTATTCCCAGACAAATATTTTAAGTCAATCGCTGGATATAATAGGCTGCTGAGTAATTTCAAGTTTTACAATAGATACTCTCATTTCAGTCATATGCTTATTTGCCAATCCGATTCGATCGTTTTAAGTGATCAACTAAATCATTGGTGTTCGTTGGATTATTCATATATTGGATCTCCATTTTTTCATGGGCTTTCTAACCCTCAAAAACCTTATAAATTGTATGGAGTTGGTAACGGAGGGTTTTCATTGAGGAAAATTTCTGATTTCTGCTCAGTTTTAAAAAAAATAAGGTTTATGTATTTCACGTTGCCTAGTGATAGTAAGAATCCATTTAAAATCTTTTTTAAAGAGTACATACAAAAATACATCTTTTGCCTGAATAAGTATCCTCTCTTACCAAGAGTTTCCGAGGATATTTTTTGGGGTATGGTGGTTCCTAAATATATGGATAATTTTTTAGTTCCTGAGCCAGAACAGGCAATTCCTTTTTCATTTGAGGTTTTACCTGAGTTACTGTACGAGATGAATAACTTTGAGCTACCATTTGGTTGCCATGCTTGGGAGCGTTATAACAAAGATTTTTGGTTAAAAAAAATACCTCAACTGGATACTATTTAAATGCAAAAACTTAGCATCATTACAACCGTGTTTAACAATGTTGGTGGAATCAAAGACACTGTAAATTCTATTATTGATGCTAAAAAATTCTATAAAAAATTTATTATAGAGTGGATAGTCATCGATGGTGGATCAAACGATGGAACCAAAGAACTTTTAACTAAATTTTCAGAAGATATTGATATTTTTATATCTGAAAGTGACTTAGGTCTCTATTATGGAATGAACAAAGGGCTACGTAAGGTTACGGGTGATTTAATATTATTTGTAAATTCTGGCGATCGATTTTTATGCGACAAAAAACTTAATGATATTTTTCCATTGAATGAGCGTGAGGTCCATGTTTTTGGGTATTCTTCTAGGGGCGAAGACTATTATTTTAATTTTTTTAAGTTAAGTAAATTCTGGGTCAGAATGCCTTGCCATCAGGCAATGATTTTCCCTAAACTCTTGAATAATGAGATTGTTTACTACAATACAGATTATAGAGTTAATGCTGATCTTGATTTAAAGCTAAAATACTTTAAACACTATAAATTTATCTTTAATGACGAGATTAAAATTCAGGAAGTCGAAGCTTGGGGAGTTTCTCAAAACTATAGCTCTTTGACCTCAATCTTTAAAATTCCATATGATCAATATCGTGTTGCGAAAGCACATAACTCATTTTTTTCGGCAATTTTAAATTTTTTGTTTAGAATTCCTTGGCATGTTTTAAAATATTTAAGATATCAATTGCGTAAGACATTTCTAAAATGATTCATCAGGAGAAGAAAATTCAAATCAAGTATCAGCCTGGTTCAATAATTATTGGTTTCTATTCTTTTTGGTTGATAACAGCAGCAGTTTATTCTCAACTTGTGTGGGTCGGGAGTTTGCCGAATATTATATATATTTATTTTGCGGCATTGTTTGTTTTTGCTAGTTGTTATTACTTAATCCCATTAATAATCAACAGGAAATTCTCAATAACTAACCAAACCATTTTTTTAAATTATTCGACTTTAAATAAATTGTGCAAAGTAAGCATAACTATTTATTTCCTGTTATTGGTATTATTGGTTTTCTGGATGAACGTTCTTTATTCTGAAGCAGGGGATAGTTTAATAAAGTTAAGATATTTAAGATTTGACAGACCGCTATTTGATAATTTTATCTTTTCAGCTGTTCATGGTTGGGTTATGGCTTTTTTCGCCTTAGTTTCAGCTATTTCTGCCTCATTATATTCCTTGATATTTAAAAAAAATTACTATCTTTATCTGATACTATTTTTTTGTTTTATTGAAAGTGTTGTAACCTTGGGTCGGTTTCCCTTTGTGAAAGTTATAGTTGTTTATTTTCTAATTGCATCTTCTATTTTTGGCTTTAGATTCTTGTTGGGTAAAGTATTAAAGTATGTTGCTCCTATTTTATATTTCGTGTTAATTATCATTGTTATTCGGAATCAATTAGCAGGGCTATCTTTTTTTGATGGTTTAATTTTTGCATTAAATGATGTTTTATTATATGGGATTTCGGGATTCTTTATTATTGAAAACCATTTGCAGAATCCATCCTCTTTTTTACACTTACCTCACAGTTATGGAAGATCTATGATGGGGATCTTTGATAGCTTTTACGTTTATGTCAATCAATATATGGGGGGAGATGCTGAGCCAGTTTCAGGACGCAATGGTGGATTTTTGAGGGAGGTCGTTCATATTAGCACTACGAAAAATGGTGACCTCATTCGTGGCAATGCATTTGGCGGTTGGTTTTCAACCCTCTATAGAGATGGAGGTTATTTATGGGTATTTTTGGCCTCTGCCATATTTGCGCTTTATTTGAGGTTGTGTGAATATATTTCTCGAAGATCGAATTTTTATTTGTTTCATATTTTTTTTATTATTTCTTCAAGTGCACTCTCGCTATTTCATTCATTAATTGAAAGCTTATCAATTGTATTGATAATCTTGACTCCTTTTCTTCTTAAATTGCTTATCTCAAAGGTTAAAGTATAAACAATATGAAAGCTGTACTAATTTCAAACACAGATGGTTCTATGTACAAATTTCGCAGGAATTTGATTGCTCTTTTACAAAGCAAAGAAGTTGAAGTGTCCTGCATAACAAGCAAAGCCTCGATTGAGGGAACTTATACCGATCTTTTGTTAAAATTAAAAGTCAATTTATATACATTTAATTTTTTATCGCAGTCTTTTCTCAAGAGCATCCTCACTCCTTTTAAGATTTTGAAAATTTTGAGAACTAATAGTTTTGATGTTGTACATATTTTTGGTCATGAAGCTTTTTTGATGTCACTGTTGGGACTGTTCTTTCGAAGAGACGGGTCGCGATATATAGTTACTATTACTGGTTTAGGTCGGTTCTTCTCAAAAGATGCATTATTTTATGAAAAGGTGATTAAGAATATTGTCCGTCTATTCTATTATGTTTCCATGAAGAAAATTCATAAAATTATTCTTTTAAACGATCATGATTATAATTGTTTTAAAAGTTTTACAAAAACGGAGCATATCAATAAGCTGGTTATAATTAACGGTGAAGGATCAGATTTTGAGGTAAAAACTTCAATTCCATCATCGGAAAATTTTACAATCGTCTATGCTTCAAGATTAATGCGGCAAAAGGGAATTCTTGAGCTTGTTGGTGCTGTTAAAAATATGCCTTCTTGCACACTAAAAGTATGTGGTTATGTAGACTCCGACATTGCTGATCATCCTGAAATTGTAAAATTGGTTCAAAATGAATTTGAGAATATTGAGTATTTAGGTTTCTTGAGTGATATTCGACCAATCTTGTTAGAGTCAGATTGCGTTTGTCTTCCAACTAAATATATGGAGGGTCTTCCAATAATTCTTATAGAGGCTCTTGCTTACGGAAAAATTATAATAACAACATCAGCTCCTGGATGTGCGGAGTTAGTTAAAGATGGTACGAATGGTTTTTTATTATCAAAAGTTACTCCAGATGAATTAACAAAGAAAATAATTATCGCTAGTAACATTGATACTACATCAGCTTCAAAATACTCAACACAACTTTTTACCAAAAATTATTCCCATCAAGTAATTAATTCAGCTATTTACAATTTGTATATTGAGAAATAATTTTTCTAATTCATAATTGTTTAATAATGTTTTAAGGTGTATTTATGATTAATTTTGATTACTTAGAAAACGACAAAGAAAGAATTCGAGATGAATTTTTAAAAAACAAGCCTTTTGAGCATCTGTTTATTGACAATTTTTGTGATTCTAGAAAGCTTAACGAAGCATTAGATTTGATTCCTGATGCGATTAGCTCAGGTCATAACAAGAGCAATGACTATATTTTCGCAAAAAATAAGTTTGAAAAATCTGATTTTGATCTCATATGCCCTCAACTTGCCGAGCTCAAAAGGGAGCTGCTTTCGGAGAGATTTTCAACTTGGATTTCTGCAATAACCAATCAAAAAATATTTATTGACCCAGACTTTCACGGTGGTGGAATTCATCAAGGTGGAAAAGGAAGTTTTTTGGATATGCACGCAGACTTTAATTATCATCCACAGAATAGATCTTGGTTTAGAAATGTAAATATTCTTCTTTATCTTAACAAAGATTGGAAATCAGATTACGCAGGGGAATTGAAATTAGTTGATGGGCGCAAGGAAAGTGGGAAACCTTATTTAATCGAACCAATATTTAATCGCGCTGTTATAATGTTTACTCGTGACTATACCCTCCATGGATATGATCCAATTAAATTCCCATCTGGGACTTACAGAACCTCAATTGCAGCTTATGGCTATACTGAGACAGGAGAGGTTGGTAAATTGAGAACAACTGTTTGGAAGCCAGAGAAAAGTAATTTCTTAAAGCGATTCTTGGGCAAACATATGCCAAAAATTGTTTCAATTAAAAATCGACTTTTTGGCTCTGGTACTACTAAGAATAAGTAATGTCTTAAAGCGATTGTTGGAAAAAAATATGCCAAAAATTGTTTCAATTAAAACCTGACTTTTTGGCTCTGGTACTACTAAGAATAAATGAATATTTGCATAATTGGTACAGTAGGAATCCCTGCTTCTTACGGTGGTTTTGAGACATTGGCAGAAAGGTTAGTTGATACTAAAGAAGCTAAGTTTACGGTATATTGCTCCAGAAAACATTATCAAGAATATCCTAAAAAATACAAGACTGCTGAATTAGTATACATTCCATTTGATGCCAACGGAATTTCCAGCATTATCTATGATATCTTTTCTATTTTGCATGCTCTTATATCAGGTCATAAAAACTTCCTTGTCTTAGGAGTTTCTGGTGCTATATTTTTACCAATCCTAAGCTGCTTTCCAAAAGTAAAAATAGTTACTAATTTAGATGGTATTGAATGGCAAAGAAAAAAGTGGAAGGGGTTAGCAAAAACTTTTTTGAAATTTTCGGAATCCCTAGCGGTAAGATTTTCTACTCATATTGTTTCGGATAATGACTCAATTACAAGCTATATTTCTGAAGAATATCAATCAAGCTGCAAGACCATAGCATATGGTGGTGACCATGCATTCAAATCAATGGCTAATGTAAAACTCGTTGATATTTTTGATACCTCAGCTCCTTTTGCATTATCTATTTGTAGAATCGAACCTGAAAACAATGTCCATTTAATTTTAGAGGCTTTCTCAGAGGCAAAATTACGACTTGTATTCATCGGTAACTGGGAAAAATCTAGTTATGGAAGGGAGCTTTACAATAAATATAAAGACAAAATTAATATAACTTTGTTAAAACCAATTTATTGTTTGGACACTTTACATTCCTTTAGGTCTGAATGTTCTTTTTATATTCATGGGCACTCAGCTGGAGGCACAAATCCTTCATTAGTTGAAATGATGCATTTTTCTAAGCCTATAGTTGCATTTGACTGCTCTTTTAATAGAGCTACCATGGAAGATAAAGGAAATTATTTTTCTAGTTCAAAGGGCTTGGCTCAAATTCTTGCCAAGCCGAATGGTCTAGTAGATGATATCAAAATGACTGAAATTGCTAAGCGAAGATACACGTGGGAAATAATTCGAAAACAGTATCTTGAACTATTTCTACATAAGGAAAAAAATTGAAAATATTAGTAACAGGTGGAGCAGGTTTTATTGGTAGCGCGGTAGTTCGCTCGATTATTAATCAAACTAAATATGACGTAGTTAACTTGGATAAATTAACCTATGCAGGCAACCTTGATTCATTGTCAGATGTCGCTAGAACTAAAGCATATATTCATGAGCAGGTAGATATCTGCGATAGACAAGTACTCGATAGAGTACTTCAACAGCATAAGCCTGACTGTGTAATGCATCTAGCTGCTGAAAGCCATGTTGATCGATCGATTGAAGGTCCCTCTGATTTTATTGATACTAATATTGTGGGTACTTTTAATTTACTTGATGCAGCCAGATCTTATTATGAGAGTCTTGAAGAAGCGAAGAAAAAACAATTTCGATTTCATCACATATCTACTGATGAGGTTTATGGAGATCTGGAGAGTACAAACGATTTGTTTACAGAAGAAACACCTTATTCACCTTCATCACCTTATTCTGCTAGTAAGGCTGCCTCAGACCATCTAGTTCGAGCTTGGGGTCGTACTTATGGTTTGCCAATAATTATTACCAACTGCTCTAATAATTATGGTCCATATCATTTTCCTGAAAAGTTGATTCCTCATGTTATTCTGAATGCAATTCATGGTAAGCCATTACCTATTTATGGTGATGGATCTCAGATACGTGATTGGCTGTATGTGGAAGACCATGCCAAGGCTTTAATCAAGGTTGTGACTGAAGGCAAAATTGGTGAAACCTATAATATTGGTGGCCATAATGAGAAAACTAATCTTGAGG
>MDTB01099239.1_pt1 | contig 10374 bp, 8 predicted proteins | sample 811161 | NCBI WGS metagenome assembly MDTB01 (sample SAMN05326650, study PRJNA326480) | marine metagenome | isolation source: seawater | place: Mediterranean Sea | collected 2009
ATGATCAAAGGCCGTTAGCTGCAGGCCCCTTAGCCCGGCGCAGTGGCTTGCCGGGTAGCGTTCCATGATCGCCCTTGCCCAGACCAAGGAGTTGAGGCCGGCATCCAAATAAGCGTCAACGCCTAATAAACGCCCAAGTTCGATCATGGCGCTGGTTGCCGTTGCGTTACCTGGTGGGAGGGCCTCATCTACGGTGGGCTTAGGTCGGTAGATGTTAGGAGTTTGAGTTGCTGCATTGAGGAAGAAGCCTCCCTGCTCAGGATCATAGAAGTGCTCCAGCAATGCGTCGGCTAGGGCTCTGGCAAATAAAATATCCTGGGCACGCCAACGCCTTTTCAGCAGTTCTAGGAGGCCCGCCAAGGTATTGGCGTAGTCCTCTAGAAACCCGATCTCATGGGATTTGCCGTTTTGCCAGCAGACGCTTAGGCCGTGCTCTTCCCAGCAGTGCCGGCAGAGAAAGTCCGCGATCCCGGTAGCCATGCCTAAAGTCCGGTCTTCTTCCATGACGTCAGCGCACTGGCATAGGCCAGCCATCAGCAGGCCGTTCCAGGACGTCAGAATTTTTTCGTCGGTGATCGGCGCCGGGCGCTGGGCTCTGGTTTCCAGCAGCACGGATCGCGCTCTATCCAGACTTAAGGCTGCATCGTCAGGCTCAAGGCTAAGACGCTCAACCACGGATCGCCAGGCGTCGCGGCGATGGAGGGACCACTTATTTTCGCAGTTGGCAGGGCGATCAATACCATAGAGCGTCTCGAATACGAGGTAGGCCTTCTCATCAAGCAGGGGTTTTATCGCTTCCCGGCGCCAAAGATAATAGCCGCCGGACTGACCCTGGCTCATACCATCCTGGCTCGCAAAAAAAGCGCCTTCGGGGTGGCGCATCTCGTTCTCAAGCCAGCCGAGGGTTCTGCGGATGGCATCCTCGAAAAGCGCATCCTCGCCCAGCTTTAGCGATTGGGCATAGCATCCCAGCAGCAGTGCGCTGTTATACAGGACCTTCTCAAAATGCGGCACACGCCATTGTTTATCTGTTGCGTAGCGAAAGAAGCCTCCCCCGAGATGATCGTATATTCCGCCACGGGCTATTCGCGTCAGAGTGGTCATCACCATATCCAGGCCCGCTCTATCGTTATCGCCGGCATTTCTGGCATAGGCCCAGTGTCGCAGGAGGTGCTCGATGCTCGAGGGCATAGCGAATTTAATGCCTTGGCCGAAACCGCCCTCACTGGCATCGTATCGCTCGGCTAGTTCTTGACGGCAGGTCTGCAGGAGGTCTTGGTCCTCCATTTGCGGGTCAAGGGTAGGTGGGTGGAGGCTCTGCAGCTTATTTCGAAGGGCCCCACCGGCTTCAGAGATGGCGTCCCGTTGTTCACTGAAGGCCTCGGCCAGTCGAAGAAGAAGGTCCGCGAAGCCAGGCTGCCCATGAAGACTCTCAGCGGGGAAATAGTGACCGGCAAAGAAGGGGACCAAGGTGTCTGGGTCCAGGATGGCATTGATCGGCCAGCCGCCACTTCGCTGGTTCAGCAGCTGCGTGGCCGTTAGGTAAATCCGGTCAAGGTCTGGCCGTTCCTCCCGATCCACCTTAATACAGCAAAATTTAGCGTTAAGAATATCGGCGGTTTGCGCCTGGGAATAGGATTCTTCGGCCATAACCTGACACCAATGGGACCCGGCATAACCAATGCTCAGGTAGATTGGCTTAGCGTCTCGCTTTGCTAGAAGTAACGTGTCCTCACGCCAGGGTTGCCAGTGCACCGGCTGCTCGGCATGGGCGGAAAGATATAGACTGGCTTCGTGTTTTAAATCGTTGTTCACTTTTGAGTCGTCAAAAAAAGGCGGAAGTTTCTCATGTTTCGGTCAGCAAGTGATCTTTGCATAGGGCATATTAGGGAACTGAGGAGATGGAAAGTAGACAATGGACTCACAGGTGGACGCCCAGGGGTTTCGAGCGAACGTCGGAATCATTCTGCGGGCAGGATCAGAACAGCAGGATGAACATGGATTCCAAGGCCGGCATCGCGTGCTGTGGGCGCGGCGGGTAGGAGGGTTCGATGCATGGCAGTTCCCTCAGGGTGGTATTCATGAAGGGGAGTCGATCGAGGCAGCGTTGTATCGCGAACTGCATGAGGAAATCGGCCTGGAGCCAGAGGCGGTGGCCGTCCTTGGCTCAACCCAGGACTGGCTGTATTACCGACTACCGGTCCGAATGAGAAGAAACAACTCGACGCCTGGGTTTGTGGGCCAAAAGCAGCGCTGGTTTTTACTGCAGTTGAATCAATCCGAATCAGACATATCGCTGACCCTTTCGCCAAAACCTGAATTCGATCAATGGCGATGGGTGAGCTACTACTACCCCATACGGCAAGTCGTGGACTTCAAGGCCGAAGTCTATCGCCAGGCGTTGACTGAATTAGCGCCGTCGCTACCGGTCCCGGATGCCTCCGCGTCAACCGACTTGCACACAGGGAAGGATCAATGACTTGTTAAACTCCTTGCGTAAGATTGTCCAGGAAGTCACCCAGGAGGCGGATTTCCCTGTAGCGGTTCAACTCTTAGTTGCGCGGGTTCGTAAAGTCCTGGGCACTGAGGTGTGTTCCATTTACCTCGTGGACGGGGAAGATGCGGGCTACCTGCTCGCGGCGACAGAGGGATTAAACGCGGCTCAAATCGGTCGCCTGGTGTTGGCAAAGGACCAAGGTCTCGTAGGCTTGGTCGGTCGTCGCGCAGAGCCTCTTAATCTGGACACCGCGCCCAGTCATCCCAATTTCTTTTTCGTCCCCGAAATTGGAGAGGAACCCTTCAATGCTTTCTTAGGCGTTCCGATCCTGCACCAGGGGAGAGTCCTGGGCGTTCTCGTCGTGCAGCAGCGTGAATCTCGCCGTTTTGACGAATCAGAGGAGGCCTTCCTGGTCACCCTGTCGGCTCAGTTGGCAACCGTAGTCGCTCATGCCGAGGCGGTAGGAACCGCAATTCTCTCTGGGCCCAAAAGCGACACCATTAGCGATGCCCGGTTTCGCGGTTTTCCGGGCGCCCCCGGTATCGGCATTGGCACCAGCGTTGTCATTCAGCCTGCGGCAGACCTTGACGCCGTTCCCTATCGCGACGCGAGCGATGTTTCAGTTGAACTGATGCTCCTTGATCGCGCTATCGAAGCCGTTAGGAATGATATTCAGACGCTGATACACGACTTGCAGACCAGTCTCCCCGAAGAGGAGCTGGTGCTCTTTGATGCCTACCTTCACATGCTCGACGATAGCGGCCTCGCGGGAGATATGCGCGAGCAGGTGCGTATGGGCCAATGGGCTCAGGGCGCTCTGCGTCGGGTTATCCGACAATACCTGCGTCAGTTTGAGGTTATGGATGATCCCTATTTAAGAGAGCGTGGGACGGATGTGAGGGATTTAGGGATTCGCATCCTAGGGTATCTCCAGCAAATTCGTGAAAAGAAAACGCAGTTTCCCGCACGCACCATCCTTGTGGGTGAAGAGGTGACGCCCAGCATGCTGACCAGCATACCGCCAGAAAATTTATGCGGTGTGGTATCGGTTAAAGGCTCGGGACATTCCCACGTAGCCATTCTGGCCAGGGCGATGGGCATTCCTGCCGTGATGGGCGCAGTGGATTTGCCGGCCTATGAGCTAGAGGGCATGGACCTGATCGTCGATGGGCACTATGGCGACGTCTTTGCGCAGCCAAATTCTGAGAGAGTTCATGGATACCAGGAGTTGGTGGATCAAGAGCGTTCATTTGATCAGGAGTTAAGCGGCCTGAGTGAACAACCCTGTATCACGTTGGATGGCTGGCGCGTCCAGCTTTGGGTAAATATCGGTCTAACGGGAGATATCACTCGGTCATTGGACCACGGGGCAGAAGGTGTAGGTCTGTTCCGCACGGAAGTACCCTTTATGACCAAGGACCGTTTTCCTACGGAGGTGGAACAGCGAGTCCTTTACCGCGAGCACATTGAGGCCTTTAACCCAAGGCCCGTGACCATGCGAACGCTGGATATCGGTGGGGATAAGTCTTTGTCCTACTTCCCCATCCAGGAGGAAAACCCCTTTCTCGGATGGCGAGGCATTCGCATCACGCTAGATCATCCAGAAATTTTCTTGGTGCAGGTGCGCGCCATGCTCAAAGCCAGTGCCGGACTCGCAAGCGAGCTTCGTATCATGCTGCCAATGATCTCAGGCTTAGGAGAGTTGCGTGCGGCCAAGCAGTTGATCGAGCAGGCCTTCGATGAAGTTGTTGAAGAGGGCATGGAGATCCGAAGGCCCCAGGTCGGGGTATTGATTGAGGTGCCCGCAGCGGTCTATCAGGCGCGTCTGTTGGCTCGGGAGTCTGATTTTGTTGCCGTAGGGTCGAATGATCTGACTCAATATCTATTGGCCGTAGACCGGAACAACCCGCGAGTGGCAAAGCTCTACCAGGAAATTCATCCGGCGGTGATCAGCGCTCTGCGCGAAGTGGCTAGAGCCGCTCATGCTGAGGAAAAGCCCCTTGGCATCTGTGGCGAACTGGCCGGCACGCCTGCGGGTGCGATTTTGCTGATGGCCATGGGCTATCACGTCCTTTCTATGAACGCCACGCATCTGCTGAAGGTGAAGTGGGCGATTCGACACGTGCGGCGTTCCGACGCGCGTCGGCTGCTGGCTAAGGTGCTGCGGATGCATACCGCCGAAGAAGTGACACCCTTCGTCGCGCAGGAGCTTTCCCGGCTCGGGCTCGACAAGATGGTTCTTCCAAGGCGAACGGGTGCTGACCAGGTCGCCTAGATCACCGTCGCCTAGATCACCTTAGACAGGCCGCCGTCTACGTTGATGGCGCACCCGGTCAAATAGGATGCCCGCTCGCTGGCCAAAAATAAGGCGAGGTCCGCACACTCCTCGGGTTTCCCCATACGGCCCATGGGCAGGCCGGCTCCGGCACGTTCTACAAACGCCTCAAGGGCTAGGCCGCTGTTGCTGGCATCGTGGCGCCGTACAATTTGATCACTTTCCACAAAGCCGATGAGCAGCGCATTGACTAGGATATTGTGAGGAGCGCCTTCCGCGCTGAGCACCTTAGTGAGCGCTAAACCGGCTGCTCGTGAAATCGATGTTGGCGCGGTGCCGGCCTGTGGCTCCTTCGCAAAGACGTTGAGCAAGTTAATAATTCTTCCCCAGCCCCGCTCAGCCATGCCCGACCAGGTTAGTCGGCTCAAGCGAACGCAAGCCAGCAGCTTAAGGTCTAAGTCCGCCTGCCATTCTGCATCGGTAATCTCCGCAAAAGGCTTCGCTGCTGATTGCCCCGCGTTGTTCACTAATACATCCACTGGCCCGAGCCGTGCGGTGACCTGTTCATGCATGCGAGCGATTGCCTCGGCATCGGAGACGTCGCAAGGGAAGCTGACGACCTCACCCTTACAGTTTTTCGGAAGATCCGATTGCGCCTTGATCTCCCGACACGCGTTATCAAGCCCTTGGGCATCTCTAGCTACGATGGCGACTCGTGCGTGCTCACGATAGAAGGCCTTTGCCATGGCCAGACCCAGACCCTTGCTGCCCCCGGTGATCAGGGCGGTGCGACCGGTTAACGAAACATCCATCGGTTGCTCCTATGCCCCTAGCCGTTTGGCGGGCTGGGTTGATCTGCGAAGAAAAGAAAACTCAACGTCCTCACCGCGAACGCCCCCAGCGAGCCAGCTACGCTCAATAAAGGCGATTTGGTCTCGCCCCAGGGAGAGGGCGCTACTGGCTCGGGTACCGTAATGCTCGCCCACGATAAAGCATGCTGCCAAATGGCGCTCCTCCTCAACCGGACGCCCCCGGTTTGGGAGCGTGGCATCCGCAGGAGGCTGTCTGTCGTTCAGCAAGTCGAGCAGGTCATTCAGATGATAGTTGCGTTGAACGGTCTGCCTAAGCCGTTCCGCACCGATTTCGCACTTGGGCCAAGCTGCGCCCAGCTCGGCGTTGCTCAGGCCATAATGGCCAGGTGGCAGTACCTGGAGACGAGGCGTGCCCGGCACCGAAACGTTGGACGTATAGATCAAATCGTTGCCGTCGTAGAGCAGCAGGTTGAAGCCAGCGTAGTGTTCGCCGCTGATGCCCTGTGCGTAGGCCATCGCGTCCTCGGTGGCTGACAGAAAGCCGTCCACCAGTTCACCTCGTGAACGCGCTGCGGGCATGCTCGGGCCTTGGTTAAAGTTGGTTAAGGCGGCGAATCGACCCTCCCGAGTGCAGCCTAGCCAGGTGCCACCAGCAACCAAATCTCTACCGGCCAGAAGATCTGGACGGTCCTGCCAAAAATGGGCGGGTGCGCTGGCTCGTTGGTGAAACTCGTCGCGGTTGGCAGCGACGATGAGCGGCTCTGGAGCGTCAGGTTGGTACTGCAGCAGAATCAGGCACATGCGACGGATAAATTGGTTGGTGAGGGGAGCGCAGTCTAACAGGACTTTGGGGTATCCTGCCCTGCATCAAATCTGAGGCCTCTTGATGTGTACTACCCCGCAATAGATCCAGTTATCTTTTCCGTAGGTCCGGTCGCGCTCAGATGGTATGGGCTGATGTACGTGCTGGGTTTTGCCGCGGTTTTCTGGCTCGGGTCAATGAGGATGCGCGCTCGGCCAGGCGGATGGACCCAGGAGCAACTCTCGGATTTGGTCTTCTACGGTGCGCTTGGTGCCGTACTCGGTGGCCGCATCGGTTACGTGCTGTTCTATAACCTCGACGTTTTTTTGGACAACCCTCTTTACCTAATCAGAATATGGGAGGGCGGCATGTCTTTTCATGGGGGGTTCCTTGGGGTGCTTGGCGCCATGGTGTACTTCTGCCGTAGCACCGGAAAATCATTCTTAGCGGTGACCGATTTCCTGGCGCCACTCTGCCCACTAGGGCTCGGGTTTGGTCGCCTGGGTAATTTTATCAATATGGAACTTCCCGGGCGGGTGACCGAGAGCAGTCTCGGGTTGATCTACCCCTGTGATGCGGTTCGCGGGTTAAACCCCCTGTGCGTGGGGACCTGGGAGGGTGTGATGAGGCACCCTTCTTCTCTGTATCAAGCTTTAAGTGAGGGTCTGCTGCTCTTTGTCATCCTGTGGTGGCTTTCTGCTAGATCACAGCCGCGAGGACTGATCTCGGGAGCCTTCCTAATGTGTTACGGCGGTTTTCGGTTCATGACGGAGTTTTTGCGCTCACCTGATCCGCATCTTGGTTTTATCGTTTTTGACTCTTTGAGCATGGGGCAATTGCTGTCCTTACCCATGATCTTTGTGGGACTTTGGCTAATCTTGCGCGCGCGCGATCAGGTGGCTGATCGCTCCGCGTAGGCTTCGCTGGTAAGCTTTCGGGGTTGTGATAGAGATGAATGAAAAAGTGACACCATGCGCCAGTACTTAGATTTGATGCGTCATGTGCGCCAAAGCGGAACCTTTAAAGAGGATCGAACCGGAACCGGAACCTACAGTGTTTTTGGTTATCAAATGCGATTCCCCCTCCAGGAAGGATTTCCCTTGGTGACCACCAAGAAAATGTTCCTCAAGGGCATCATCCACGAGCTGCTTTGGTTTCTGTCGGGGTCCACGAATATCAGTTATCTCACCGACCATGATGTGCATATCTGGGATGAGTGGGCAGACGAGCATGGTGAACTCGGGCCGGTATACGGATCTCAGTGGCGATCGTGGCCTGGCCCAGACGGCAGCACCATAGATCAGATCGACGCCCTGGTGGCGGGTATACGAGACAATCCCGATAGCCGACGCCATATTGTCAGCGCCTGGAATGTCGCTGAGGTCAACAACATGGCGCTACCGCCCTGCCATACTCTTTTTCAGTTTTATGTGGCGGATGGGAAGCTGTCCTGTCAGCTCTACCAGCGCAGCGCGGATATTTTTCTCGGCGTACCCTTCAACATCGCATCCTACGCCCTGTTGACCATCATGATTGCCCAGGTCTGTGATCTTGAGCTGGGTGATTTCGTCCACACCATGGGCGATGCGCACCTCTATGTGAACCACCTGGAGCAGGCGGACCGACAGCTCGCGCGCGAACCCCACGCCCTCCCTCAGATACGTGTTAATCCAATGGTTAAGGATATTTTCGGCTTTCAGTACGATGATTTCGAGCTGGTCGACTACCAGTGCCACGCGGGCATAAAGGCGCCAATAGCCGTTTAGATGGATATCGAAATCTCACTCATTTGGGCGATGGCGGAGAATCGGGTAATCGGGCGGAATAACAGCCTGCCCTGGCGTTTGCCTAATGATATGCGTCACTTCATGCAAACCACGCTGGGCAAGCCGGTGGTGATGGGTCGCAAAACCTTTGAGTCCATGAAGGCCCCGCTCCCCGGTCGCACGAATATCGTCTTGACGCGAGATGCGGCTTGGTCGCATCCCGGGGTGAGGGTTGTAGCCGACATCCAGCAGGCGATAGAGGCCGCTTCACAGCAGGCTCTGATTGATGGGGTCGACGAGCTGATGGTGATCGGAGGGGCAGAAATTTATGCTCTGGCCTTACCCCTGGCCCACCGGCTTTACATCACATGGGTGCATGATCGGCCCCAAGGAGACTGTTACTTCCCAGCCTTCGATATGGCCGCGTGGCACGAGCTTGAGCGTAAGGATTATCCCGCAGATGACAGACACTCCAGTGCCTTCAGCATCGCAAGCTATCGTCGCCTGTGAGCGAACGACGCCATAACGGAAAAATCGCCCTGTGCGTGAATCCAATGTCGGGGCGGGATGTGCGAAGACTGGCGGCCAGGGCCACCAACATGACCCACGAAGCGAAGCGAGATATTGTGGCTCGCGTTGCCGCTGGTGCCGACGCTATGGGCGTTTCGGATATCTATATTACCCGCGAGCCCTACCGCATCGCGTCTATGGCGCTTGAGTGGATGCCGCTCAAAGCCAAGGTCCACGTGCTGGACATACCGCTAACCAATACCGCCCAGGATACCGAAGCCGCCATTGCGGCGTTCAAGGCGGCTGGGTGCGATACCGTGGTTTCCCTCGGCGGCGATGGGACCAATCGTGCCATTGTTAGGCAGGATGCGAATCTGGACTTGGTGCCCTTATCGACAGGCACTAACAACGTTTTTCCGGACAGGGTGGAACCAACGCTAGCAGGAATGATTGCTGGCCTGAATGCCCTGGGCCGCCTGCAGCAAGCGCCCTCTGAGCTGGCCCTGAGCAAGGTGGCTAAGGTCCTGCGTCTCGTCACGCCACGGGGCCAAGACCTGGCCTTGGTGGATGCCGTCATGATGCGTAACGATCGCGTAGGAAACATGCTGCCCTTCGAAGCCCAAAAAATCGAAACCATCGTGTTGACCCGGGCTGAACCGAATGCCATTGGCATGTCGCCTATTGGCGGCTTTGTGGATCCAGTTTATGCCGCCGAGGACCAAGGTTTGGTTGTGCACCTGGGGCCCGCTGACCAGGGCCAGGCGGTGGTCGCGCCGTTGTCGCCGGGTTGGTTCCAGACGGTGTATGTGAAGGACGCTACGCGTCTGTCCCTGGGCGATGGAGTAACCCTTCAGGGGCCCGGGGTGATTGCCCTTGATGGCGACCGGGACCATAAGCTTTTGCCCGGCGAAGTCGCCCAGGTCCATGTTCAACGTGATGGTCCAAGGGTGCTGGACGTTGATGGCGCCATGCGCTGGGTAGCCAGCCAGGGTATGATGCGGAACCGAGATTAGGCGCTCCGGATTAGCCCTATTCACCAGGTATTTCTAATTTGGGGTTCCATATGATCGTTAAACCACGAATCCGCGGATTCATTTGCACCACAGCGCATCCCACTGGTTGCGCGGCCCACGTTGCCGAGCAAATAGACTGGGTCAAAGGGTCGCCTGATTTGGCTAAAGAGGGATTCAAAAACGTGCTGGTGCTGGGATGCTCTGGCGGATACGGGCTGTCTAGCAGAATCGTGGCAGCCTTTGGTGCCGGTGCAAATACCTTGGGCGTGTCCTTTGAAAAGGCCCCGTCCGAGACCAAGACGGCGTCGGCGGGTTGGTATAACAATAAAGCGCTCGAAACCGAAGCGGCTCAGCAAGGTCTCTACGCTAAGACCATCGATGGCGACGCTTTCTCCGACGCGGTTCGAGAAGAGGTCATTGAAACCATTCGCCAGGATTTGGGCGAGATCGACCTGATCGTCTACAGCCTGGCGTCACCCGTGAGAACGAATCCCGTGACCGGAGAAGTGCATCGCTCAAGCATCAAGCCCTTGGGTGAGGTGCTTGATATCAAGACCGTTCACGTAGAGAAGGGCGAGGTCTCAAACGTTTCCCTGGAGCCGGCAACTCAGCAAGAGGCATCGGATACCGTCAAAGTTATGGGCGGGGAAGATTGGGAAATTTGGATAGATGCTCTGTTAGAGGCCGAAGTGCTTTCGC
>MDTB01128599.1_pt1 | contig 10374 bp, 12 predicted proteins | sample 811161 | NCBI WGS metagenome assembly MDTB01 (sample SAMN05326650, study PRJNA326480) | marine metagenome | isolation source: seawater | place: Mediterranean Sea | collected 2009
AATATGCTAAAAGAATCAATTCATTAAAAAAAATCGGTCTGAAAATAAATATTTATGATGAAAAAAAATTAAAAAAACTTGGTATGAATGCTTTACTCGGTGTGGGCATGGGAAGTATTAGAGGTTCATATCTTGTTACAATGGAATGGAACGGCGCAAAAAATAACACTAGACCTTTAGCTTTTGTAGGAAAAGGAGTTACCTTTGATACTGGTGGATACTCACTTAAACCAGCAAGATTCATGGAAGATATGACATATGATATGGCAGGATCCGCAGCCGTAGTGGGTTTAATGAAGAGCCTTGCATTAAGGAAAGCAAAAATTAATGCTGTTGGTGTTGTTGGCTTAGTGGAAAATATGGTTAGCGGTGTTGCTCAAAGACCTGGTGATATTGTAAAATCGTATAGCGGAAAAACAATTGAAGTATTAAATACAGATGCAGAAGGGCGATTAGTTTTAGCAGATGCTTTAACATATACTGAAAAAAAATTTAAACCAAAATTTATAGTTGATTTAGCTACTTTGACAGGAGCCATAATAGTTTGTTTAGGATCTGAGTATGCTGGACTTTTCTCAAATGATGATAAACTTTCTAAACAGATTTTAAATGCTGGAGAAAAAGTTGAAGAAAAGTTGTGGAGAATGCCTCTTCATAAAAATTATGATAAACTAATGAACTCTAAAAATGCTGATGTACAAAATATAAATTATGTCGGTGGCGCTGGGTCAACTACAGCTGCTCAATTTTTACAAAGATTTATTTTAGATAAAACTCCTTGGGCTCATCTTGATATAGCTGGTATGGCATTTTCAAAATATGGGGGAGCTTTAAATTCAAGTGGTGCAACTGGTTTTGGAGTAAGATTATTAAATCAACTAATAGAGGAAAACTATGAGTGATAAAGAACAAACTTTATCAATTATAAAACCAGATGCAGTTGAGAGAAATTTAGTAGATGAAATTAGAAATATTTTTATTAAAAATAATCTTAAAATTAAAGATAGTAAAAAAATTCATATAACTAAAGACGAAGCTGCAGAATTTTACAAGGTGCATCAATCTAAACCCTTCTACAATGATTTATGTGCTTATCTTTCTTCAGGTCCTATAGTTGTTATGATTTTAGAGGGAAATGAGGCGATAAAAGCCAATAGAAAATTAATGGGTGCGACAAACCCTAAAGATGCAGAAGAAAACACAATTAGAAAATTATATGGAATTTCAATAGATAAAAATTCTGTACATGGGTCTGATTCTATAGAAAATGCAAAAAAAGAAATAGAATTTTTTTTTAAAAATTAACTTTTTCTGAAAATCTTAATAACACTTTCTGGGAAAGCTTTATATTCGAGTTTTTGTGTTTTAATCTTCAAAATTTTTTCATCATCATTATCATCTATAAAAAAGGTCTTTTGAACAATTCTGCTTCCACTATCTAATTTTTCATTAACATAATGCACCGTACAACCCGCTTTAACTTCATTATTTTTCAACATTCTAGAAAAAGTATTTAGGCCTTTAAATTTTGGAAGAAGAGAAGGGTGAATATTGATTATTTTTTTTTGATAATTTTTAATTATTTTTTTTGAAATAATTTTCATAAACCCTGCAAGGCAAATAAAAGAAATTTTATACATTTTTAAATAAGATAAAATTATATTTTCATAAAATAGAATATTAGTATTAACGTACACAAAGGGTATCTTAAATTTTTTTGCATAATTAATACCATGCGCATTTTTATTATTACTTATTACTAAATTGATTTTTATTGGAAAATTATTGTCTCTTGATCTGTTTATAAGATTTTTAAGATTTGTACCTTGACCAGATATAAAAACACAAGTTCTTTTTTTTACCATCGAAGTGAATTAGATAAATTTATTTTTACTTTTTCTTTTGATATATAACCAATTTTATAAGGCATGAATTTCCTTGGAAATAGTTTCTGTATTTTTGAAATATTTTTTTTTTTAACAATGATACAAAAACCTACCCCACAATTAAAAGTTCGTATCATCTCTTTATCTGAAATTTTTTTAGTTTTTAACCATTTAAAAATTTTTAATACTCTAATTTTTGCAAGATCAATATTTAAAGTTAAGTTTTGTGGAATAGATCTAAGCAAATTTTCAATTAATCCTCCGCCTGTAATATGTGCAGCGGCACTAATTAAATTTTTATTTGTTAGTTTTAAAATTTCTTTTGTATAAATTTTTGTAGGCCTTAAAATTTCTTTTTTTAAAATATTTGGTAATTGATTTCTTTTTAAAATTGACCTTACCAATGAAAAACCGTTTGAGTGTATTCCATTTGAAGGTATTGCTAATACGACATCATTTTTTCCCACTTTATTTTTATCGAGAATTTTTTTTTTCGAAACAATTCCTACACTAAAACCAGCTAAATCAAATTTATTTTTAGAGTAAATTCCTGGCATTTCTGCAGTTTCACCACCTATTAATTTACAATCAGATATTTCACATCCTTTGAAAATACCTCTCAAAATTTTTTTAGTTTTGTGTAAATCTAATTTACCTACGGCTATGTAATCTAAAAAAAATAATGGTTTTGCACCTTGTACTATTAGATCATTAACGCACATAGCCACTAAATCAATTCCAATACTATCAAATTTTTTATATCTATTTGCTAAATCAATTTTAGTTCCGACACCATCAGTACAAGAAACTATCACAGGATCTTTTATTTTAATATTGCTTATGTCAAATAGTGATCCAAATCCACCTATTACATCTTTTTTGTAATTTCTTTTCGTTTTTTTGACATTTTTTTTAGATATACTAGCAATATGTTTAACCAACTTATTAGCTAAAGATATGTTAACACCACTTTTTTTATAACTATTTTCATTTTTTTTCATTTATAAATTGATTTATTTTTTATGAAATTACACAAACTAATTTTTATTTTAATTGTTTTTTTTAAAACTGAAACTCTTTTTTCAAAAAATAATTTGTTTAATGTTAATAATATTCAGATTGAGAAAAATGATAAAATAACAAATAAAGCCTTGGCCAACTTAGCTATTAAAAAAGGGTTTAATCAATTGATCACTAAAATCTTACTAAAGAAGGATAGTGACAAACTTTCTGATCTTAATTTTTCTATAATTAAACAATTAGTGACTTATTATCAGATTACAGATGTTACTGATAAAAAAAATAATGATGAGTTCGTAAATTTTAATATCACATTTGATAAAGAAAAAATACATGATTTATTTTACAAAAGAGGAATTCTTTATTCTGAGATTCCAAATAATGAATTATATGTTTTACCTATTTTAATTAAAGAAAATGAGATTTTCATTTTTAATAATAATTACTTTTATGAAAATTGGAACACAATTCATAATGATGATTTAATTGAATTTATTCTTCCTCTAGAAAATATTGAAATCATCAAAAATATTAATGACAACAAAGATAATCTAATAAATTTAAATATGACTAAATTATTTCAGGAATATTCTAATAAAAATTTTGCTTTGATTTTAATTGAAAGCAATCAAATTAATAATGGAAAAGTTTATATTAAAACAACCGTGCAAGAAAAAAAAATATCAAAAAGATTAGATGTAAAAAGGCAAAATTTAAAAGCGACTCAATTTTATGAAAAAATAATTTTTGAAATTAAAAAAGAACTTATCAACATAGTAAAATCGAACAATCTAATTGATATAAGAACACCTTCATTTCTAAATACAAAATTGAAACTTGATAAAAATAGTAATTTAGTTGAATTAAATTCAAGAGTAAAAAATATTGAAACAGTAGAAAATATTTATGTTCAAGATTTTAACAAAGATTATATTAATTTAAGAATTAAGTATTTGGGAAAATTAGATAAATTAATTAATGAATTAAAAAATGAAAACATAAATTTGCAATTAATTAATGATCAATGGATTATAAAAACATTATAAATTATGGATCAACTTATATTCAAATTTCCTTTTTCAAAAAAATATTACAAACAAGATTTTTTTGTATCAAGTAATAATTTTTCTGCTTACAAATTAGTGGAAAGTTGGCCAAATTGGCCTGGCAAGTGGTTAAATATTTTTGGCTCTAAAGGATCAGGTAAAACTCATCTAGCAAAAATATTAGAAAAAAAGATAAATAAAATAAAATTAATTGATGCCAAGAATATTAAAAATGAAATTATTAAAGATTTAAATAACCTAGACTGTTTAATAATTGACAACTATAAAAATAATATTGAAGAGAAATTACTTTATTCGATTTTAAATCAATCTAAACAATTAGAAAATTATATATTTATTAATTCTATTTCCTCAATTAAAAATTTAGAGTTTAATTTGGAAGACTTAAAATCTAGAATAAGTAGTTTTTTATTCATTGGCATTGAATTACCAACAGATGATCTATTAAAAGTAATTATTTCTAAAACACTATCAGATAAACAAATAAGCATAAATCCAAAACTTTCAGATTTTATTATTAATAATATTGAAAGGTCTTACGAAAAAATGTTTAAATTTCTCAAGGATGTTGATGAATTGTCTTTATCTACTGGAAAATCAATCAATATTAATTTAATAAAAAAAGTATTAAACAAATGAATAAATACAGAACCCATAATTGTTCAGAGCTAAGTGAAAATGAAATAAACAAAATTGCCACAATCTCTGGTTGGATACACAGAAAAAGAGACCATGGAAATTTATTATTTATAGATTTGAGGGATCATTATGGAATGACACAATGTGTTATTGAAAACAATAATAATTTTTTTCCTATTTTAGAAAAGTCAAAACCTGAGTCTGTTCTTAAAGTAAGAGGGAAAGTAGTTAGAAGATCAAAAGAAACAGAGAATTTAGATTTAAAAACAGGAAAAATTGAAATTTTAATACAGTCTGTAGAAGTACTGTCTAACGCAAAAGAATTACCAATGCCAGTTTTTGGAGAACAGGATTATCCAGAAGACATAAGATTAAAATATAGATTTTTAGATTTAAGAAGAGAAGAAATGCACAAAAATATAATCTTAAGATCTAAAGTTATTTCTTTTATACGAACTGAAATGTTAAAATTAGGATTTCTCGAATATCAAACTCCTATTTTGACTTCTTCAAGTCCAGAGGGTGCTAGAGATTTTCTAGTACCAAGCAGACTAAATCCAGGAAAATTTTATGCATTACCTCAAGCCCCACAACAATTTAAACAACTAATTATGGTTTCAGGTTTTGATAAATATTTTCAGATTGCGCCATGTTTTAGAGATGAAGATGCAAGAGCTGATAGAAGCCCGGGAGAGTTTTATCAATTAGATTTAGAAATGTCCTTTGTTGAACAAGATGATGTTTTTAACGTTGTAGAAAAACTAATGGTGAATATGTTTAAAAATTTTTCTAAAAAAAAAATATTAAATGAAAAATTTCCTAAAATACCTTACGAAGAATCAATGAAAAAATATGGAACTGATAAACCAGACTTAAGAAATCCTCTAATTATTCAAGAATTTACTGAATTATTCAAAAGAGATGACGTTAAATTTGATATTTTCAAAAAACTTGTACGAGCAGGTTCAATTGTAAGGGCAATAATAACTAAAAATACTAAAGATAAACCAAGAAGTTTCTTTGACAATATCGACAAATGGGCGAAAGAAGAAGGAGCCTCAGGTTTAGCATATTTTACATTAGAGAGAGATGGAGAAGTAAGAGGCAAGGGACCGGTTGGAAAATTCTTTAGCAAGGACTCACTAGAAGAAATAATGAAGAACTATAATGCGGAAATAGGAGATAGTATCTTTCTCGCATGTGGAAAAGTAAAAGAGGTAGAAAAAATTTTATCTTTGGCTAGAGATAAAATTGCAAAAGATTTAGATATAATTGATAAAGATAAATTTGCTTTTTGCTGGATTGTTGATTATCCAATGTATGAGTTTGATGAAAACACAAAAAAAATTATATTTAGTCACAATCCATTTTCAATGCCACAAGGTAACATTGAAGAATTAAATTTTGATAAACCTTTAGAAATTAAAGCCTACCAATATGATATTGTTTGTAATGGTATCGAGTTGTCTTCTGGCGCAATTAGAAATCATATACCAGAATTGATGTATAAATTATTTTCAGTAGCAGGTTATAACAAAAAGCAAGTTGATGAAAAATTCAGCGGAATGATAAACGCTTTTAGTTATGGAGCACCGCCTCATGGAGGCATAGCTCCTGGAATTGACAGAATCGTTATGCTGCTAGCAGAAACAGCAAATATTAGAGAAGTAACGTTATTTCCAATGAACCAAAATGCACAAGATTTAATGATGCAAGCACCGTCCGAAGTAGATGAAAATCAACTGAAAGAACTTTCTATAAAAAAAAATATTAAAAAAAATTAGTTCTTTGTTTTAAGATTTATTCTAACATCTGAAAGATCTACTAATTTATCTTCGTAATTACTTCTTACAAAACCCTTTGAGGTAATATTTTTTACAATTTTAAGAAATTTATCTTCACTGTTATCTAAATGTACATTTTTTGCATTCGTTATAGAAGGTGTGTGGGCCAACTCCTCTTTGCCTAAATATGATATTGCTAGTTCTCTAAAAACATAATCAAGTATTGATGAAGCACTTAAAATTCTATCATTACCAATAACATTTCCTGACGGTTCAAATTTTGTATCAATAAAAGCATCTGCATATTCTTCAAGCGGAACTCCATATTGTAATCCTAAAGAAATAGCTATTGCAAAATTATTCATCATTGCTTTTACAAGCTCTCCTTCCTTGTTCGTATCTATAAATATTTCCCCAATTTTTCCGTCATCGTATTCTCCTGTGTGAAGATAAACCTTATGATCCCCAATTTGCGCTTTTTGAATATATCCTTTACGTCTATCAGGCATTTTAAATCTTGCGTTGTTTTTTGATTTAAAATTTAACGAATTAATTTCATGTTGTTTTTGTGCGTCTTTTGTTTTATTAGGAAAGCTTTCGGACAGACTTTTTTCCAACTTTGTGTTGGTAGCCTTTTCATCTTTTTTGCCACCTATTTTTTTCGTTTTTCTATTATTAAGTTTAACGTCAATCAACTCAACCTGACCGTCGGTTCTTTGGTCAATTTTAGATAATTCTTTATCGTCTAAAGCGTCTAAATTATGTACTGTTTTAAAAGTACAAGTATAGTAAGTTTCAACAATGTATTTTTTCATAAAATTATTGGAATCCCTTTATTTAGATATATATTAATTGTACAATGTGTCTATTGCTTAATAATGCAATTAGTAATTGTGTGGATTTTAAAATTTTAATATGAATATAAAATCAATTTTTATATGGTGGAATAGACAAACTTTCGGGACTTCCTTAAAAACTTTATTTTTTGGAAAATATGTTGGTTCCGATGACTTTGGAAATAAATATTATCAAAGTAAAACTAACGAAAGATGGGTAGTTTACGCAAACAATGTAGAAGCAACTAAAATTACTTCTGATTGGTTTTTATGGATCCATCATACGATTGATAAGATACCAGATTCTAAAAATCCTAAATATTTATGGCAAAAAAAACATTTAGAGAATCAAACAGGCACCAATAATAGTTATAAACCTGTCAAAATAAGAAAAGGTGAAATAAAAAAGAAATATGAAACTTGGAAATAAAGTTATTTTAATTATTATTTTATTTTTTTTTTCAATAGATTTTTTAATTTCAGAGGAAAAAATAATATCTACTCCTTTAATTAATGTAGATCGAATAACACCGAGCTTTGAAGAACTTCAAGAAGAAAATGAAAGCATTTCTTTAAATCAAAATTTAAAAGAGAAAAAGGGAACTAATACATTAAAATCATCACAAGCAATTTTGATTGGCCTTGATAAAATCACTGCAAAATCGTCTGAACTTATTATAAATTTAAATGAAAGCAAAAAATTTGGTCCATTAGAAATTAAGATTCTTAAATGCGGAAAAGTAAAAGTAAATAACACGACCGACAGCGTTGCCTATATGCAAGTTAAGGATTTAGCTAAAAATGATAACGAGAAGGTATTTATATTTAATGGCTGGACATTTGCTTCAGATCCAAGCTTAACACCATTTGATCATGCTATTTATGATCTACAGCTTTTAAATTGCAGCAAAGCTTAGTAAAACTTTTCTTTACCCAACCAATTTGTATCAAAATCAGAATTAATAAATTTATCGTGTTTCAGTATTTTTTTATGCAGATCTATTGTTGTAGTAATCCCTTCCAGTACAAACTCGTCTAATGATCTTAGAGTTCTTTGAATTGCTTCTGTTCTGTTTCTTCCTTTGCAAATAACTTTAGCAATTAAACTGTCATAATATGGTGTTATTTTACAGCCTTGAAATACTGAGCCATCAACTCTTGTTCTGAAACCCGAGGGTTGATGACAAACACTAATAGTTCCTGGACTTGGTTGAAAATCCAGAGCAGGATTTTCAGCATTAATTCTGCATTCAATAGTATGTCCTCTAGGATTGATATCGCTTTGCTTCAAAGCAGTGTTGCCTGTAAAAGCTATCCAAAGTTGTTCTTTTACAATATCAATACCAGTTTGCACTTCTGTAACCGGATGTTCAACTTGGACTCTTGTATTCATCTCTAAAAAGTAAAATTTTTCTTTCTCATAAATAAATTCAACAGTACCAGCACCCTCATAATTTATTTGTTCAACCATTTTTACGGTTTTTTCAAAAAGGTCTTTTCTTATTTTGTCAGTTAAGACTGGGCTAGGTGTCTCTTCAATTAATTTTTGATGTCTTCTTTGTACAGAACAATCTCTTTCAGCTAAATGGACAGTTTTATTTTTACCGGACATAACTTGAACCTCAATATGTCTTGGATTTTTAAAATATTTTTCTATATATAACTCATCATTGTTAAAAAACTTTTTTGCTTCAGATTTAGCTGTAAGAAATAAATTTTCCAACTGACTCTCTTCCTCCACAACTTTCATTCCTTTTCCACCTCCACCCCCAGCTGCTTTAATTAAAATAGGATAGCCAATATTCTTACAAATTGATTTTGCTTCAGTAAAAGACTTTACTCCACCTTCAGAACCTTCAATAACAGGCAAACCAAATTTTTTTGCAATTCTTTTTGCTTCGATTTTATCTCCCATTTTTGAAATTATTTCCGCACTAGGTCCAATGAATTTTATACCGTGTTTATTTACAATTTCAGAAAATTTCGCATTTTCGGATAGAAAACCATAACCAGGGTGAATTGCTTCTGCGCCAGTCAAATCAACTGCGGACATTATAGATGAAATATTTAAGTAACTATTTTGAGGTTGATGTGATCCAATGCAAACGCTTTCATCAGCTAATCTTACATGCATCGAATCCGTATCAACATCAGAATGAACTGCAACAGTTTTTATTCCCCATTCTTTGCAGGCTCTAATAACTCTAACAGCTATTTCTCCTCTATTGGCTATTAAAACTTTTTTGAACATTATTATTTATTTAAGAATAATTAAAGTTTGTCCGAACTCGACAGGTTGACCATCTTCTACTAAAATTTTTTTTACTTCTCCGTCAGAAGTCGAAGGAACATGATTCATGGTTTTCATAGCTTCAACGATCATAACAGTTTGACCTTTTTTAATTTTGTCTCCAACTTCAACAAATTTTTTAGCCCCCGGCTCTGTAGCTAAATATGCTGTGCCAATGATTGGAGATTTAACTCTTATTCCATCACCGTCATCAGTAGATTTTAGTACAGCTTTATTTTGGGGAACTACTGCATTTGTTTTTAATTGCTCAGTTCCTTTAGCAACTTTTGAAACTTTTATTTTAGTTTGACCTTCCTGATATTCTAATTCAGTTAAATCGAATTCTTTAAGATTATCTACCAATTCTTTAATTAATTTTTTATCAATTTTCATTTTTCTAAAAATTTTTTCATTGCATTAATAGACATTATGTATCCATCAGACCCAAAACCACAGACAATCCCTTTAGCAACTTTGCTGATCAAAGATTTATGTCTAAATTCTTCTCTATTATAAATATTGCTAATATGCAATTCTATAATCGGAATTTTTAATATTTTCAAGGCATCGTGAATAGCTACGGAGGTATGAGTGTACCCACCAGCATTAATAATTAATCCATCTTGATTATTTCTAGAAATTTGAATTTTTTCAATCAGATCTCCTTCAATATTTGATTGAAACATGGATAATTTTATATCATTTTTATTTGCATATTCATTACACTTTTTTTCTACATCGCTAAGAGTAAAGTTTCCATATTGATTTTTTTCTCTTTCACCTAAAAGGTTGAGGTTTGGACCATTAAGAATTATAATTTTATTCATAGATTTCTAATTATTGAATAACTTA
>MDTB01237198.1_pt1 | contig 10374 bp, 8 predicted proteins | sample 811161 | NCBI WGS metagenome assembly MDTB01 (sample SAMN05326650, study PRJNA326480) | marine metagenome | isolation source: seawater | place: Mediterranean Sea | collected 2009
AATGTAATCAGGGCGACGGTTTTGGTAGTTCAAGTAATAAGCGTGCTCCCAGACATCGAGTCCGAGGATGGGAGTGCAATCGCAAACTCCGGCTTCCTCGCCCATGAGCGGGTTGTCCTGGTTCGGGGTCGAGCAAACTCCGAGGCTTCCATCAGCCTTTACGCCGAGCCAAGCCCAGCCAGATCCGAAGCGCGTAGCGCCCGCTTTGGCAAATTCTTCTTTAAAAGCATCGAGAGATCCAAAGGCGGCATCGATAGCAGCGGCAAGATCACCAGAAGGTGCGCTCGCTCCGCCGGGAGCAATCACCTTCCAGAAAAGGCTGTGATTGAAGTGCCCGCCGCCGTTGTTGCGAAGCGGAGCGATGCCAGCGATCTTCCCCTGAAGTTCCTCTAGGGAAAGACCAGCGAGTTCAGGATGACCTTCGAGGGCTCCGTTTAAATTTGTGACGTAAGCATTGTGGTGCTTACCGTGGTGAATTTCCATGGTCGCCTTGTCAATGTGGGGCTCCAGGGCGTCGTGCGAATAACCGAGTTCAGGAAGAGTATGGGCCATTTTCTAATAGGGTTTGATTTTGAACGATTGCGCTTCCAGAGTCTCAGGGCGCTCACGTGGAGATAGGATTACATTTTATCTTCTAACCGCAAGAGACAAAGCCAGATCCCATGACTGAATTACTCAACGACCCCGCTCTGACCCCCTCACTCATCGCCTTTCTTGTCGGTGTGGTCTTCACCTCGATTTTTGCTGCAATCAAGGGGAAAATCAGCCGATCCGTGGCCCTCGCGAAAGAAAAAGTGACTGAGGAGAAGCTCACAGCCTTCCAAAATAAAACCTCTGCCCTCGAAAACGAAATCTCAAGCCTACGCTCGTCCGAAAACAGATTTCTCAAGCACCAAGGCGAACTTGAGGCCCTCACGAAGGCCGATAAGGAACGCCGAGGAGAAATGAAGAATTTCCTCGATAGCACCCAAGCGACTCTTAGGGACGAGCTCAAAAGGCAAGAAATGGTCCTAAAGGAAGCGATCAACAAGAGCCAAGTCGCCCAGGGCGCACCAGGCGTTCAGGCAGGATTTAGCACGCCCGCCGCTCGCGCGACGAAGCCAGCACCTCAAACTGGCCTCCAAGACGACCGCGACTTCGTTCCCCTGCAGAATCCTGCTGGCGAAACACCTGCCGAGAATCAATTCGAAGGATTTGCACCAGATCCGAGTATCGCAAAGGCCGAGTCAGCCGCCAACGCACTTCGTGCCGCCATTGAAGAAGGAAATCTATGAAAACGGCCCTTGTTACTGGAGCTTCCTCGGGGATTGGTAAAGCGATCGCTAGCGCCCTTCTGAAGGAGGGCATGACGGTCATCGGCCTCTGCCGCTCGGTCGATCAACTGCCGGATGGCGTAAAGCCACTGGCTTGCGATCTGCGTGACGAAAGCGCTATTAAGGTCGCATTCGAATCTCTGAAGGAACTCGATATCCTCGTCAACTCAGCCGGGTTAGCCTACCTCTCCCGGATCTGTGATGGGAATTCCTCCGACTGGGAAGAGATGTGGCGAGTCAACGTGCACGCGCTTGGACTTTGCAGCCAACTTTCGCTTGCTCTTTTTCCTGAAAGGGGTGGCCACATTTTAAATCTCTCCTCGATGTCTGGTCATCGCGTTCCTCCGACCGGAGGATTCTACGCAAGTACGAAGTTTGCCGTACGAGCAGTCTCAGAAGCGCTTCGCGCCGAACTTAAGACTAGCGGGAACAACACACGTATCTCGTGCCTCTCGCCCGGCTTTGTCGACACTCCCCTTCTCGATAAATATTTCGCGGGGCGCGAGGACCAGCTCGCCGAAACGCGAGCTAAAATCGACATGCTCACACCCGAAGCAATCGCCGATGCTGCTCTGCACATCCTGACTTCGCCAGCGAGCGTGGAAATCAATGACGTCCTGCTCCGCAGCGCCGATCAAGCGATCTAGAAACTCCTAGAGGATTATTCCTTTCCGGAAGCCTCTTCGGGATTTGGTGCTTCTTCAGTTCCTTCGGATTCCTCAGCTTCTTTGGCATCTTTGGCTTCTCCAACCACCGGAGCCGGGGCTGGGGTAGGATCCTCAGGGGCTTTCGCTTCCTTGGATTCGGGCTTTGCTTTTTTCTTAGCGGGAGCCTTCTTGGCGGCAGCCTTTTTGGCAGGAGGAACCTCACCTTCACCCCGCTTCGCAAGGTGCACCGTGGTGTCCGAGAGGAGAATGATGTGCCCTTGGCTCAAGAGCCACTGGAAGTCCTGTAACCAGTCGTGCTTTTGATCATCGGTGACATCTGAAGGCATGACCGCCTCCCAAAAGTCCTTGAGAACGACGCCTGAATCTTTCAGGAGGTGATCGATCATTGCCCGTGGACGCTCGGCGAGGGGAGTCTCGGTCGGAACCGCGTGAGGACGCGAGGGACCAACCTTCAGTTTCTTCTTCCACTTGAAGACCGCCACATGGCGGCCGGAGAGCTGGCGGCAAACCACCGGCATCAAACTGGCAGGATAACGTTTCTCCTCAGCAACCCCGCGCTTGAGTAACGTCAGAAGTCCGGGCGAAAGGAGGTTCCCACGAATATCACCCATCACCCAAGCCCGATTGGTTTCCTCAAAAACCTCATCGAAATGATTCTCAGCAAAGTGGCGCTCCACGGCACGAGCATCATCGAACAACTCGAACTCTTTTTCTTCAGCAGGCGCTGGTTCCTCTGCCACCGGCTCTTCCTCCTTTGCTTCAGAGTCTTGAGCTGATGATTCCTCCGCAGCCGGCTCGGATTCTTCGACTGGCGATTCCTCCGCGGCAGGGGTCTCTTCTACTGCGGCAGGCTCTTCTGTTGCAGGGGCCTCTTCAGACTGCTCGGGAGCGTCAGCCTCGGACACAGCTTCCGGTTCTGGAGTCGAATCCGCTGGCTCCTCAGTCGCTTCCTTCGCTTCAAGCTCATCCGCTTTCGGCTCTTCTTCCTTTGGCTCGGCGACCTTCCACTTGGTCACTGTCTTCATGCTTTCAAGCCAAGCCTCAACAACCTCTTCACCATGTTCGGTCCGCACTTTGGCCTTATAAGCATCAATTGACATATTGGAGAACCGCTCGCGATGAAGGGCCGTGAGCTTCTCCTGATAGCCATGATAGTTGGGCGGCCCCAAAAGTTCGTTGCTAATTCCACAACGAGAAATGGCAGAAAAACTTCCTTTGGGAGCTTCGCCTTCCACTTGCACTTCTTCGTAAAACTTTTTCACCCAGTCACTCCGCCAAAGGTGGCTTCGCGCCTCGTCTTTCGTGAGCCAAATCGACTGGTCTTCGCGGCATCGGTAAAACGCCTTCTCACTCGATTCGAAGGTCACCCGGAATCGATCACGACTTTGTAAAAGAACCTTAGCTAAATCGAAAACCGAAAAGGTCTGTCCTGAGTCGATCACGCGCTTCGCAAGTAAGTCGAGGCTCTCTTCCGCAGGCATCAGGCTCAGCTTAAAACCTTCAGGAGGCTCAACCTCTCGTCGTTGTGGACGACGATCATCATCGCGCCGACCTCGGCCTCCATCTCTTGGGCCACGACCACCTCCCCCTCCTCCTCCACGATTGTCACGACGAGGACCACCGCCGCCTCGCCTGTCATCGCGCCGGCCTCCACCACCACGTCGATCGTCACGGTCACCGCGGTTTTTAAATTTTTTCAGGCTTTTCGACTCCGCTGGATCACGTGCCCAAGCAGGGCCGAAATTCAAACCGGACAAATCAAGAGCTCCGTCATTTTCAGGAGGTTGTGGAGTTTCATTACTCATAGTGTGTGTGCGGGGAGAGATTGAAGCACACACACAACACCTTAGAAAGCATCCATCACCGATTTTTTCACAGCCCAGGATCGCCATCCTCTTTCCTGTTTCATGAGCTCATCGCCTTTTATTATTTCCGACAAAGGGAATGATCCAATTCACGGGAAGGCTTGGCAAGGACACAACCTAAGCAGCACCGGTAAGACTACTCTCCCTGATCCACTTGGCGGATCACCTTCAAAAAGGGCTCGAGATATTTCTCGGCCTTGGCTTCTCCAATCCCTTTTACAAGTAGCCCCGCATCCATTGTTTTGGGTCGAAGCCTTGCGAGATGCTCTAGGGTATTATTCGGAAAAATCACATAAGCCGGAACCTGGGCAGCCTTAGCCAATCGGGTTCTCACATCCTTGAGCCGATCATAAAGCTGCCCATCAAACCCCAGATCTTGCAAATCGACTCCTTCCGCCGAAGTTTTCGAGCCCCCATCATTTGAGGGCCACTCGAGAGAATAACTTGTCTTTCCCATCATCACTTGCTCGCCACGAGGAGTCAGCGTCACGAGGGGATACTCACCCATCTGGGTCACAATTAAGCCCCCACTATTCAGACTACGAGCCAGCGCATTGAGGTATGCGGTTCCTTGTTTTTTCAAGATCCCGTATGTCTTTAATTCGTGCAAGCGAACTCGCAAAACTTCTTGGGACTTACTCCCCAGGAGCATTTGGACAATCCGCCCACGGCCAAAGATGCCTTCCCACCCAGTTGGGGTGCGGCGGGACATTCGCGCAACTCCACTCAGGAACTTGCGCACAATCAAATTTTCCTCATCGCTCGGAGCACGACGTTCACTATTTTCCTCCCCCCGACAGACATCGCAGCTTCCGCAAACCGGTGCATCAACTTCGCCAAAATATTCTAGAACCCATTGTTGACGGCAGGTATTTGCATAACAAAGTTGCACCATTTTTTCCAACTTCTCCCGGTCCCGGCGCTCTTTCTCTTCAAGCGCCGCTTCATCTAAAGTCAAATCCCGAGTCAAGACATCCGGCTTGAGAAGCCGGGTTCCTTTAGCCCGCATCCCGGGAACATCAAATCGCTCGACCCACCGACCCCGAATCAGCGAACCCAGGGCCGCCCCGACCGCCATTCCATTCTTGGCCCCGATGGCATCCTTGATTTCATCTAAAGTACGATGCACTTCGTAATTCTCATCAACTTCATTCAGAAAAAACTGATAAACATCACGAATCATTCCCGGCCCAGGGTTCACCCCATCGATGAAAAATTCTTGGGTTCGGGTGTCGGCATAATTGAACAGCAACTCGCACACCGATGCCTCACCATCGCGACCAGCACGACCGGCTTCTTGGTAATAGGCCTCAACGCTTCCCGGAATTTCAAAGTGAACGACAAAGCGGACATCGGAGCGATCGATTCCCATCCCAAAAGCATTAGTCGCCACCGCAATATCAGCCTCACGGGAAATAAAGGCATTTTGAGTATCCTCGCGCTCTTGATCACTCATCCCACCATGATAGGCGATGCATTTTAAACCCCAGGAGTGAATCGTCTCTGCCACCTCCTCGACCTTCTTGCGAGTCGCGCAATAGACGATGCCCGTTTTATTTTCTGCGAGCACTTTTTTAAGCCGTCCATATTTTTGAGCCACTTTCTCAACCGGAGTAATCGTAAAGCTTAGATTCGGGCGTTCAAATCCGCTGATGCTTTCGAACGGTTCGCGGAGATTAAGAACGCCTCGGATATCTTCGCGAACAATGGGAGTGGCAGTGGCAGTGAGCGCGACACATTGCGGGCGGCCCATGTCCTCAAGCGCTTTACCCAGCCTCATATAGTCTGGCCGAAAATCGTGGCCCCACTGGCTGAGACAATGGGCTTCATCAATTGCCACCATCTCGATCTTCACATCACTTAGGGCACCCATAAATGAGCTCGCACGGAATCGCTCCGGAGCAATGTAGACCAGTCGATAGGCCCCATTTTTCATGCCCTCGAGCCGCTCCTTCTGTTCGTTCCAAGTGAGAGTAGAATTGATCAAAGTGACCGCTACTCCTCGCTCCTCAAGCGCATCGACCTGATCCTTCATCAAGGCAATGAGTGGACTCACCACCAAGGTAACCCCTCCGCGACACAGCGCAGGAAGCTGGTAGCAAAGAGACTTACCACCACCAGTCGGCATCACCACTGATCCGTCACGCCCCGAGAGAATCTGCTCAATCACGCCCTCCTGACCGTCCAGAAAGTCTTCAAAACCGAAGATTTCCTGGAGCTTCTCGCGAGCTCGATCAATAGCGGACATTAAAGGAATTCAAATGAACAGCACTAAAAGTGCAAGAAAATCAAGAGAGTTGCACGGAATAAGGTTCTGACTACGTTCTTTTACCGTAAGAATTATGAAAACCGCGCTCACTATCGCATCCGCCATTCTCGTTTCTAGCTTATCTTCCTTCGCAGGAGGAGAGGGCTGGATGCACGACATCGAAGCCGCTAAAAAGAAGGCTGCCGCTGAAAACAAAGATCTCTTCATCGATTTCACCGGCTCGGACTGGTGCGGTTGGTGCATCAAACTGAACGAAGAAGTCTTCCAACACGACCCTTTCAAGAAAGGAATCGCTGATGACTTCATCCTCGTCGAACTCGATTACCCTCGGGACAAATCCAAGCTCTCCAAAGAAACCATCGCGCAAAACGAGATGCTCCGCGAAAAGTATCAAATCCAAGGATACCCGACCATCTTACTCACCGACGCAGACGGACGACCCTACGCGAAGACCGGTTACCAAAAGGGGGGCCCGGAATCTTACGTAAAGCACCTTGGAGAACTCCAAAAAAGCAAAGAAGCACGAGACGTCGCATTCAAAAAGGCCATGACCCTCGATGGTGTCGAAAAAGCAATGGGGCTCTATGCTGGACTTAAGGAAGTGCCCGAAGATTACCAGAGACTTTATTCCAAAGTGATTGAGGACATTATTGAGAACGACCCCGAGGACAAGACCGGCCTTAAAGCAGCTAAAGCAACCCGCGATGCAAAGATCGAACTGGAGAAGCAACTTCAAACCGCAATGAGCGGCGGAGACAGCGCAAAGGCAATCACCCTAATCGATACTTACGTCACCGAACAGAAACTCGACGGAGAAGCCAAGCAAGAGGCTCTTACCTACAAACTGAACATCCTCTTCGGAAACAAAGATTTTGAGGCACTTGAAAAAGCAGTCGATGAAGTTATTGCGGTCGATCCCGAGTCTAAGATGGGCAAGCAAATGGCCAGCTTCAAGAACACTCGCCTCAAGCAACTTAAAGCTCAGGCTGAAAAGAAATAAGACGCAGTTCTTAAATCATTTTAAAAAGCGCGTGCGACCTATGCCTCACGCGCTTTTTTGTTACTCGCTCGTCTCGTAAACAAAGCAAAAGAATTTCGCCTTTAGAAGTTCCGGTATTTCGTATGAGAGTAACCCATTCTCGTCAGCTTCAATTTCAACCCCATAGTCCCAGATCTTAAGATCAACCGATGACTTCAAACGATAAGTGACGCGAGGAACACCTTTCGCCTCCATAGTCATGGCTTCATTTCCCAGAGAAATCCGGACTTCGGCGGGAAGAACCACGTAAGCCAATTCATGATTCTCGTCGAAGGGCGATGACCACTTTTCATCACGATAAAGATTTGAACCAGTCAATGTCCCCAGGAAATCGACGAGGGCCCCTTTTTCATTCTCGGATAGATTCAATCGCTGAGCTTGAGTTGGGGCACCACCGGGACGCGGAGGAGGACCGGCCAAGCGGCGGTCCAGACCCGGGGTGACCGCCGGAATCGCGTTGTAATGATTCACGACATCCAGAAGAGTCGCCATCGAACCATCATGCATGAATGGACCATGCGGGCTTCCGTTACGATCCACTAAGTCCCGCAAACTCGGCGAGCGACGATTCGTCAGATCCAGACCTCCACCGATAGATCCAGTGACTCCGTTGTGCCCCGAATTTGGATCGATATCGAAAGTCGGGGGTTGATGACAGGCCGCACATCCGGCGCCACCACCAGGCCCCGGAGGGGCCATGAAAATTCTCTTCCCCAAATTCTCCTGTGCCGTGAAGTTCGTGAAATCAACATTAGGATTCGTCGTAGAAGCAAAGCCCCGATCGTATTTGCTATCGAAAGACTGGATACTTCGAACAAACTGAGCGAGGGCTCGCTGCATGCGAGCTTCGGTCACGCCCTCGCTTCCAAAAACTGCCGTGAACAGGACCTGATAAAGTTCAATTTGAGAGACCCGATCCACCAAGGCGGATAGGTCAGGATCGCCATCGGCCCCACTGAATCCCATTTCGATATGATCCTGAATCGGCTGGGTGGTTTGCTCCTCTAAACTTGGAGCACGCTCATCCCAGAAGAAGCGGTCCTCATTGGCGAAACGGGCATTAACAAGGCGCATCGAATGACGCCCCGTTGTCCCCGCTACTCCCACGCTCGCAATTGCCGAATCACCAAAGGCCTCCTCCTGCTTGTGGCAGGACGCACAAGAAACCATTGAGTTCTTCGAGAGTCTCTTGTCATAGAACAACACCCTACCAAGCGTTGCCCCGATATCAGTGATGGGGTTATTCCGGGGAGTGTTATCCCGATTAATGTAATCGGGAACCTCTTGATCCGAGTAGGAATGTAATTTTGTTAAATCAAGAATCGCTTCCTGTGCAGAAAGAGAAACAGAAGCCGCCAATCCGAGTGTGATGATCTTCTTCATTCTTCAGAGTTGCAGAACGAAGATGAATGGAAGGTGAATACCCTGCTTGCACGATTATTTCTTTCTTGGCGCAATCTTTAACAAGAAAAAGTAAAGGGTATAAGCGATCACCTGAAGCGTGCCGAGATAGAACGGCCATGGGCCCATGTGATCAAATAATGAGCCCCCCGTAGGCTTGTGATTTAGGAAACCATAGTTCGCTCCAATGAGCCAATTAATGAATATCACGACAACCATGTATCCAAGGCTCCAAAAAACCGAACGTTTCATCGCTCCTTGCGCTGGCACGATTCCCAAACCCCAAACTAAGAAGATTGCCGCAACCGGACCTCCACCATGTTGGAGGAAAAAAATATAGAATTCCAACTCTCCATGATCGAACCAAAGAGCAGGCATGATGAGCCCCTGCAAAGTTCCAGCGATCGCCCACAAGTAACCTATTTCGGCGAGCCGTTGGTTTTTGGTAAAAAGCGCAAAGGCCAAAAAAATTGCGACCACGTCACAAAGATAAAAAGGCAGTGATTCATTAATGGCCATGTCACGCCCGTGCTCTTCGACTCCGTAACGGACAAGAATGAGGATGGGGTCCAATGCGACCGAAATGAGAAGTAAGGCTCCCAACACATAGCGAATGATTTTGAGGTTTCTTTCGTCCGGGCCACTTCGAGCGTAAGCGGTCAATACCACCGCAATTATCACAGTCGTTAGCATCGCAAGATTATGCGGCAAAGCGAAAGCCTGAAAGGAACCATCCATTAACAGATCCATGATGAGAAAGATGTAAACACAATCGTGCCAAATGAAACGATCGAATCTCGATGGTTTTATTAAGGAAAGCGATTTCCCCGCCTCCATCATAAGATGTGGATCCACCTGGGCTAAACCTCACCCCAGAGATAAAAGCACTTTTAATCAACAAGCTACAGATGATAGGCTACGTTCGTAAATGAAGTGCAAGCAGGTTTCGCGACTCCTAATCGGAGCACTACTGGCATCGCTAGCATCATGCACCTCCCTGCCCTCTCTCAATGGACAAGCAACGGCATCAGACAATCCGGATACAAAAAACTATCGAAACCACCCTGTCCTTAAGACCTATTTCGGCATCGCGTCATGGTACAGTATTAAAACCAACCGCGGTCGCACTACGGCAAGCGGCCGGCGCCTCTCCAACGGGGCCTACACCGCGGCTCATAAAACACTTCCCTTTGGCACTAAAGTCAGGGTGACCTGTCTCTTCAATGGCAAATCGGAAATCCTGGTCATTACGGATCGAGGTCCCTACCGGAAGAGTCGCATCATAGACGTCACGATTGGAAGTGCTCAACGCCTCGGGTTTTACTCACGAGGGATCACCAAAGTGAAAGTTGAAGTCCTTGAATGGGGAAACTGGCGCTACAAAAAGATGTAATGTCTCCCTTTCAATTCCAATCTACATTCCAGCGAGATGCGCGGACTGAGTGTCCAGCTTTCGCATAATAGATTTTTATGGTCTCATTCCTTTTCTTCTTCACGATCAGCTCCCTCCTCTAGAAACTCGCCGAGCTGGCCTTCAAGACTATTAGGAACGATGGCGACCAAAATGACATCGTTCCCCTCATATTCGGTCTCAAGGACTTTTCCTTCGCGATAGATAAGACCTGAAACGTCTCCACGGGCTTGGGGGATGCGGTAGGTCAGCTTCTTGACTCGATCCGCAAGCAAGCCCGTAAATCTGGCGATGAGATCTTCGAGCCCTTGGCCGGTAACGGCCGAGGTTTCAAAAGCACCAGGAAAATCCGCGCGGAGACCAGTCAAAATCGCAGGATCTGAGACCCGGTCCACCTTGTTCAAAACA
>MDTB01002012.1_pt1 | contig 10373 bp, 8 predicted proteins | sample 811161 | NCBI WGS metagenome assembly MDTB01 (sample SAMN05326650, study PRJNA326480) | marine metagenome | isolation source: seawater | place: Mediterranean Sea | collected 2009
GAACTGTTCTGCGGTGCCTTTGGGCGTCAAACTCAGCGCCTCATAGGTCAACAGCTCATTGGCGGTAAAACAATCATGAAGCTCGACCACTTGGACATCCTCAGGACCAACACCCGCTTCTTCAAACACCTGATCAGCCGCAGCTTTCGCCATATCGACTCCCACAAGTTTTCGAAGAGACTGGGCGTGCAATGTACTTTCAAAATCCGTTGTCATCGCTTGTGCTTTAATGGTGATGGTGTTGTTGAGGCCATGACGGCGAGCGAAATCTTCGCTGCAAATTACCGCAGCTGCAGCACCACACGTCGGCGGACAGCATTGATATCGCGTCAGTGGTCCATAGATATGCGGCGATTCCATAATCTGCTCGACACTCAAACGTTCGCGAAAGACCGCAAAAGGATTGTTCGCAGCATGTTGTCTCGCCTTTTCAGATATCTTCGCAAAGGTTTCTTTTCGTGTACCAAACTCTTCGGCGTACTCCTGACCTGCGCCACCAAAATACTGGGCTGCATCGGGCGCCATCTTGTCGACGCCTTGCATGGATTTACGTGCTTTAAAAAAACGTTTGAGTGGGCTGGGTCGGTCAGAGAACGCCGCTCCCAACGCACCAGGGTTCATCTGCTCAAACCCTAACGCCAAAGCGCAATCAACAACTCCAGCGGCCACAGCTTGGCGCGCGAGAAACAGCGCTGATGAACCTGTCGCACAGTTATTATTCACATTAACCATCGGGATGCCCGTGAGCCCAAGGCCATAAAGCGCGGCTTGCCCGGAGGTTGAATCACCATAGACATAACCCACGTAAGCCTGCTGGACCAATTTGTAATCAAGCCCCGCATCTTCCAGCGCCAACCGGGCCGCGGTCTCTCCCATTACCGGATAGTCATCGCTCGCACCTGGCTTAGTGAATGGAATCATCCCGACTCCGGCTACTTTTACCCGCTGACTCATACACGTTTCCTTAATTGGTTAAGTCCGTTAAATTGCCTGAAACATAGTGCTGCAATGGGCTAAAGTCAACTTACCCGCCTGAGCGCAGGACGTCAGCACACACTGTAAGTATTCGATGTGAGGCATCAAACTCTACAAAACACGCTCTTTAACAATGACAATTGGGCTTGGGCAATTAACGACAGGGACAGCGAGGAATCACGGTACGGCTCAAACCTCGCAGAACATTCATTCACATCATTCACCGAGAACCTATGGACACAGGGACGGCCGAAACAACAACAGTCAACGCAATGGCCATTCGCACAAAGACTCAGAACAAAGCGACTAGGGACAAAGCGACAAATCGAACAAAGGACAAAGTAACTATGAACGCAACAGCCATGCAGCATAAAAAAGTTCTGATCACGGGCGGCAACAGCGGCATCGGGCTCGAAACAGCAAAAGCTTTAATCGCGCAAGGTGCTGAGGTCATCATCGCCAGCCGCGACTCACAAAAAACTCAGGATGCGCTCAACCTATTGGGCAAGGGGGCCCTCCACCTGAGCGTCGAACTCTCTGATTTTGACAGCGTTAGACGTCTTGCGGCCGCCTATTTAGAACAGCACGATCGATTGGATGTACTCATCAACAATGCAGGGGTCTTCCCCGGGAAAGCTCAAATGACCCAGCAGGGTTTCGAGATGCAGATCGGCGTGAATCATCTTAGTCATTTTCTACTCACCCAGTTGCTTCTGCCCACTCTGATTGAGACCGGTGAGAGCCGAGTGATTACCGTCTCCTCAATGCTGCATCACAAAGGGGCCATCGATTTTGAAAGCTTTCGTGGCGGCGGTCGCTACAGTGCACAGAAGGCCTATGGCCAATCTAAACTGGCCAATGTCTTATTTGCCCTTGAGCTCGCTGAAAGGCTCAAACACACCTCGGTCACCTCGAACGTCTTGCACCCCGGCGGCGTTGCCACTGACATTGTCCGAGACATGCCATGGCTCATCAGAAAGCTTCTGGGCCTGATCTTTATCAGTCCCGAAGAGGGCGCTCAAACGAGTATCATGCTCGCCACTGATCCCAGCCTTGATACAACCAACGGCGCTTACTACGACCAATGCCAATTAAAACCTCCGGCGACGATTGCGGGTGATTCTGCGCTGCGATCCAAGCTTTGGGACGAAAGCCTGAGCGCGGTCAATCTTACCGAGGACCTTTTCTAGTTCTTTCAATCAAAGCGGGCCATTCAATGCAGCGCCATCTTGTAACCCTGAATAGAAGCCTTCAAAGGGATTCCACGCCCATGCGGGTGCAGGGCGATGACCCCTAGCTATTGTTACCGAACCCATTCTGCGGCAATCAGTCCACGCACAGCATTGGATACAAAGATTTGATCCGCCTCGTAAAGGTCGGAAATTGTCAGCACCTTCGGTGTGACGCGACCTCGATCGATGAGATCCTGCCTGAAAACCCCCGGCAATAATCCCGATTTTAGCACTGGGGTGAACCACTGTTCTCCGAAAATCAAATAGATGTTGTAAATACAGGTTTCAGTGATTTCATCGCGCTCGTTAAAAAGTATGACGTCGTCGATGTCGGCGCGAGCGCCTCGCCTTTGTTCGTAGATTTCTCGTCGGGTCGACTTATGGCGAAGATAAACTCCCTGGCTGTGCACTGGTTGCTGCGCAAGCCCAAGACGGACAACAGGCTGAACGTCGGGCAAAGGGCTGGACTCAAGACTCAATTCACCTTCGCTTGAGAGTTTAAGCCGCAACTTTCGGGCAACTGGCGAGTCAAATCCGGCGACTAATTGAGAAGCCTTTAGAGGATCAAAAGAGTATTGAAATAGCTGATTAGAATTCGCCAACCGGGCGAGGTGAAGCGGCCACAGATCGACCCCAGCATCCGGCTCAAAGCGCATGGTCTCGATCAGTTCTGGCGACCCCAGAGCATCAAGCACTTTTGCCTTATCTAGGCTCTCTTGCCATTCACCGGGGCCTGTTGATTCCCATACTACGCCGCTCCCTACACCAAATTTGGCCTGACCATCGGGGGTTAATATGAGGGTTCGAATACCGACGCTGAATCGCATTGACCGGGGCCCATGCAGGAAACCAATGGCCCCGGTGTAGGGGCCCCGGGGCTCCGATTCTAGTTCCTTAATGATCTCCATAGTTCGATGTTTGGGCGCGCCGGTGATCGAAGCACAGGGAAACAGCGCCTTTAAAATTTCCTGGAGACTGGCCTTGGAGTCTGCTGTGATGGTCGAGGTCTGTTGCCAAACCGTGGGCAGTGGTTGCAACTTGAAGAGCTCAGTCACCCTAATCGATCCGGGCGTCGCAATCCGACCCAAGTCGTTGCGAATCATATCGACAATCATCAGGTTTTCGGCTTGATCTTTGAGCGAGGTTCGAAGCATTTGCTCGTTTTCAGTATCAGCCTCTGGGCTCGATCCCCTAGGTGCCGTGCCTTTCATGGGCTCCATGCAAATGTGATCTCCGTCGAGTCTAAAGAACAGCTCTGGAGACACCGACGCAATGGTTTGATCTTTAAAGGCTAAATAAGCAGCGTAAGGTGTCGGCTGGGCCTCATAAAGTTGTGCGAACACATCAAGGGGATCGCCCAAATAACGACCCACCAAAGGGTGAGTGAAATTGACCTGATAGCTCTCTCCTTCTTCGAGCCATCTTTTGATCGCCTCAACGCTACCCATGTAGTTGGCGGGCGAGATCTGGGGTTGAACGTCAACAATGCTAGGCTGCATGACAGGCAGCGTCTCTAACACGTCCCATTGATCAAAAAGGCCAAATACAGCAATAGGCGAATTGCTTGGATGAACGCTGAGACCCGCATCAAAGGCTTCAGACGCTTCGTAGGCGATAAACCCTGCCGCCTTGAGGCCCTCATCAGCCGCTGATTCAATTTTTGAAAGCAGTACATTGAGTTCTGCAGTATTTGATGCCGTCAATAGTGCTAGGGGCTGGTCAAATCGAAGCCAATGTTGGTCAAACGGATCACGAACCAAACAGAACATCGATTCAGGATCAGGTTGGCTTAGACCCTGACCTCCTGACATTTCTTGCTCCTTTTCGTTACGCCATACGACCATTTAAGCCCTCAACCCTGGATTTTACTCAGTTGCGAACGAGAATTTAAGCGCTATACTTCGTTTCATGAATGTCACCTCTCCGGCCTATACCGGAATTCAATCCGCCAGCGAAAGTCTCAATCTATTGGCCCAGAGAATCGCTGAACGCTCGACCGAGCGCGTCACGCAGTCGGTCTCTGATGCCGTTCCAAAAGCAGGACCAACCGTTACCACGGGTGAAGCGCCTCAGGAGGTCTCTGAAGAGGGCTCTGCGCGCGGGTATGAAAGCACCTCTGAGGAAGTTTCAACTCGATCAACCACGCCCTCCGGAGGTCAAACAAGTCAGGTAGAAACGTATAACGCGACTGGGCGCGTGAACGAACGATCTCAATCTAGCATCACTGAGCTTATGGCAGAGCGACTGAATGCAGAGAACAATCTTCGCGCCAATGTTGAGGTTGCGAAGGCAACCAACAATATCGTAGGCAAGCTCATCGACGAGACTGTTTGATTCAGCGCGATTTCTTCGCCCCCCATTCGTCCGCTTACCGAATTGTTGGAATTAAAGGTTGCACCAAAGCGCCCCACCCCTTAAGGTGCGCCCGCAATCAACGATCTGACCCCTCTCTACTCAGCTCTGTGACCTCAACGTTCAAGACGAACGATTGAGGATAGTCGATTCAGTCGTCAAAACCCGTTGATTTCTGGAAGTAACTGGCGCCAAACATGCTGCGCTGTAATTTAGCTATAGGAACACCATGACTCAATTTAAAGCGCTTAATCTCATCCCGGAGCTCTGTTCGGCACTGACCGACAAACACTATAGCGAAGCTACGACCATTCAAGCCAAAGCGATTCCGGTCGTGCTGGAGGGTTGTGATCTCATGGCATCAGCTCAGACAGGCACAGGGAAAACTGCTGCTTTTGTCCTGCCGATCCTACAACGGCTGGAAAGGGCCAATCTCAGGCCGACCGCTAATCGTTGCCACGTACTCATTTTAACGCCGACCCGTGAGCTGGCAGCCCAAATCCAAGCCTCTATCCTCGACTACAGCAAATATCTCAAGGTGCGCTCCGGGGTCGTCTTTGGCGGCGTGAGCATCAATCCTCAGATGAAGCAACTCCTAGGCGGCGTTGACATACTGGTCGCGACACCTGGCCGGCTGCTAGACCTGGTGGGGCAAAACGCACTTCAACTCGATCAAGTCAAAACATTCGTTCTCGACGAAGCAGACCGGATGCTCGATATGGGATTCATACCTGATGTCAAAAGGATCCAAGCCAAACTACCCCGAAAGCGCCACACGCTCATGTTCTCGGCAACTTTTTCAGACCCGATTCGCGCCCTGGCAAAAACCATGCTCTACCAGCCTAAGGAAATTGACGTCGCGCCACGAAACACGACGGCAGATAACATTGAGCAAACAGTGCATCCCGTCGACAAATCATCGAAATCCGCATTACTGATTCATTTAATTCGGTCAGAGCAGTGGCATCAAGCACTGGTCTTCAGTCGGACCAAACACGGCGCCAACAAGCTCGTCAAACTTCTCATGAAAGCCGGAATCGAGGCAGAAGCCATTCACGGAAACAAGAGCCAAAACGCTCGAACCAAGGCGCTACTTGGGTTCAAAGAAGGGCGGATCGATATCCTTGTTGCAACCGACATTGCAGCTCGGGGTATCGATATCGCAGCACTCCCCAGAGTGGTGAACTTTGATTTGCCGAACGTACCAGAAGACTATGTGCACCGAATCGGTAGAACAGCCAGAGCCGGGGGTGCAGGTCATGCCGTGTCCCTCGTCTCTGCCGATGAAATTGATTGCCTGCGGGCGATTGAACGTCTGATTCTAAAGCCCATCGAACGAATCGAAGTCGAAGGCTTTGAGCCACAACACCAAGTACCCGCATCTGGCGCTGCGCCCAGTCGGCCTCGATCACAGAATAAGTCAAAACCCGGGCAAGGACGTGCTTCACGGGGTCCATCTCGGGGGTCTACTCAGGGTGCACGCCCCCCAAGACGACGCAGGTCAAACAATCGTTCGGCGCAATCGTAAACAAAATTCACGAGGATGCTCGAACCACCCCTTGCTCTCGGATTTCGGGTAGCTCGTCATCGAACCAGTAGCTTCGCCATCGAAGGCCATCGATGGATCCCCAGCCTGCCCGCACCCTGATGCCGACTGGCTGCTGGGCTCTAGAACGAACGGCTTTTAAAGCGGCGGATGTCTAAAGACCTGCAACCATTACCCTTTAGCTTTAATTTCTGCGCTTTGCCGCTAGAGCAACAAGTGACCGCCATCAAGCACCAAATGCTGGCCAGTCACGACGGAATGGCTATCAACGAAAGACAGGATCGATTCTGCAACGGTCTCTGGGGTGCACACAGTTTGAAGGGGCGTTCGCGCCTTTAAGTGCGCGATGGATTGATCATAAACCGCTTGCCCCATGCCTTCAGCAAGCCAGTCTCCTTCAATAAAACCGGGACACACTGCATTGACCCTAATCTCTGGTCCTAAAACCCGCGCGAGAGACATCGTCATCGTAATCAAGGCTCCCTTTGAAGCCGCGTAAGCGACACACGATCCAACACCCTTAACGCCAGCAATGGAAGCGACATTGACCACCGCTGCATTCCCGGATGCTTTTAAAGCGGGCTCAGCAGCACGAACCATTTGAAAAGCGCCAATGACATTAACCCCATAAATATTTTGAAAGTCCGCAGCATCTAACCCATCAAGATCGCCATGGGCGACAAATTTAGTCGTCCCCGCATTGTTCACAAGCACGTCAAGGCGACCCCACTGATCGAGCGCCTGGCCGACCATACGCTGGCAATCCTCATCGCGACTGACGTCAGCCTTACACATCAAAACCTCCCCGCCCATCGCTTCTATGCTCCCCGCAACCTCCGCTGCAGCGGCCTCACTGCGCGAATAATTAATCACCACCCGTGCCCCACGCGCCGCCATCATCTTGGCCGTAGCGGCACCGACTCCTGATGAAGATCCAGTCACAATACAAACTGCTTGATCCAAATTCATCGTTTTCTCCTTAATCTAATGTGCGTTTAGGGAAAGGCCCCTCGCAATTCACTTCACTGAATTAACGCTTTGATTAACACTATAATGAACAGCGTTGCTTAACCGCCTTGATTGACCAAATTGAACCGCTCATTTCAATGCCTTGATCCGTCACAAACGGCCCCAGCGCTTGCTTCATCGAAGCCAGAGCCTCTTGAACCACCTCTTCCGGCAGCTGTTTAAAGGCTCTGGCAGCTGGCCCAAGCTCGCATTGAAAGTCCACCGCCGCATCAATATTCTCAGCCACCAACAAAGTTTCACAAACAGACTCGAATTCAATCGAGTCAAACCCGGCCGAGGCCAAAATCTCGGTCACATAGACGGGGTCACTGAAAGCAAAAGGCCCAGGCGCTCGAGGGTCATTCCCTGGGCCACTGGGGGGCAGAAACGGCGCAATCGCCCGCCCTCCAACCGACATCCAAGGATTCTCAGCCGGCGGCTGCCAGCACCCTAACAATAATTCCCCGCCGGGTTTGAGCTGTTGGCGCAGATGCGTGAATGCTTCGGCAGGGGATTGGAAAAACATCGCACCAAATCGAGAGAAAATAAGGTCCAAAGGTTCTAACGCTTCAAAAGTGGCGCCATCTGCCTGAATGAACATAGGGTTCTGCGCCTCACCAACGCGATCAACGGCCCGGGCTAACATCGGGCTGGATAAATCGACCCCGACCACATGGGCACCACGTTCAGCCAGCGCCAGCGATGTTTCACCACAGCCACAACCGAGGTCAAGAACGGCCAAACCTGATGCTTCGCCAACCCTATCGAGGAGGGCCTGGGTCAGCGGGGTCATCAATTGATCCAGCCGAGTTTGATGCCTCACCCAGACATGGCCCGCATCGCCATCCCAATAAGCGAATTGATCGGCATTCACAGTTTCCATTTTATTTTCCTTAAAATCAGATCAGCGGCCCTTTCGAACGATGTTATTCACGGCTCGGCAGCGATAAAAACACGCCCCCTCGATCCTGTTCCACCGAGCCAATATACACCACTGCCTGCTCAGGAATACCCCCATAGATGTGAGGAAACATTAAGGCTTCGCTGCCAGCAAAATGATCCTCCCGATCACCGACGGCCGCTGCAGGCTCAAAGCGTACATCAATACCTGCTCGGTTCAGGCGCGCAATACTGATCGCTAGGAAACACCAAGGGCCTTGGACACCCCGATAAAACTGGTTCGCCACTTTGATCAGAGTTTCCGTGTCCGGAGCAGCATGGATCATTCCGTCTTGTTTGAACGTGGGCGGATAGTAGATCCCCGCGGATTCAATTGCAGCCAGCCAGTCCCTATGCAACGCTAAATGATAGATCTCGGCCATCGGCATTCCCTCTTCCTGGATCCTCAAAATTGTGCGGTATTCGGACCAATGTCCGGCACCATGCCTCTTTGATCGATATTGACTGTCGGCATTGACCTGGAAACACGATCCTCCGCTGCTCGATCCACCGCCAGTTTAAGCTGCTAGGAACGCGCTTTAAAGGAGACTCATCAAAGCCCCACTTGTGTCACTGGCTGATGCCTCGCTGCCTGCTGAGGTGCATGTGCATTAGAAAATCAAGCGCTCGTCGCAAACGCCGAAGCCGCTGGTTTTTGAGGTACTGGTTTACATTTGAGTCTAACTCATTCGAGCAATACCCGAGTGCGGCACTTGCAAGAACCCTATTCGGTGCGCTTTACTGCCCAACTGAACAAGAGGAAGGTCTATGAAAACGTTCGCTCAGAAAGTAGCGGTGATCACTGGTGCCGGCTCAGGCATGGGCCGATACCTTGCCATTCTCCTCGCCCGGGCCGGTGCGGACGTCGTGATTTGCGATGTCAATCCCGAAACACTCAAAGAAACCGAGAAGCTCCTGCAACAACACAACGTCGCGGTTTCGAGCTTTGAACTCGACATGGCTGACAAAGCTGCCATTGAGGCCCTGCCCGAACAAGTCATCGCGCGACACGGCAAAGTAGATATGCTGTTTAACAACGCGGGTGTCACGGCTGGCGCTGATTTCGAAAACATGAGCGAGGCCGACTGGGACTGGGTCATGAACATCAATCTCAATGGTGTCGTCAACGCAACTCGAGCCTTCCTGCCTTACCTTAAAATGCAGCCCGAGGCGGCGCTCATCAATACTTCGTCAATCTTTGGCATGATCGCCGTTGCCAAACAGTCTGTCTATCACGCTACAAAGTTCGCGGTGCGGGGATTTACCGAAGGGCTCGCGCGGGAATATGCAGGTACGGGTCTTTCTGTACATTGCGTTCACCCAGGACACATTGGTACCAATATCGTCGCAAATTCTCGTTTTAACGAGGAAGAGTTGGGTAGTGAGCAAAAACTTCTGAGAACGAACGGCAGCAAAGAGGAAATGGCGGCGCTTTTTCGGGATAATGGCATGCATCCGAGCCGGGCGGCGGACATCATCCTCAGTGGCGTCAAACGCCGGCGTCAACGTATCTTTGTTGGATTTGACGCCAAGTGCATGGATTTTGCGCAACGACTCTCGCCAATGCATTACCTCAAGTTGCTACCGATTTTTATGATTCCAATCACATTGCTGCGCAATAAAAAACCGTTAAAAGGCCTCGCTTAAACCTCGACTTGTTCCATCGACTGCCTGCGGAGTCGGCGCATACCCAGCAGCCAACGGTCCACGTTATCCCCCTTTCTGCGGACATATTCCTCGACCTCAGGATGTGGCAGCACATGGAATCGTTCGTCCTCAATGGCCTCCATCACGCAATTGGCAAGCGCTTCTGGCTCAATAATGCCATCGGTTTGGCCATCACCCAGTCCCCGCGGCGCCATAGCAGTGTTAACCCCCTGGGGGCATAGCACCGAGACTCTGATGCCCTCATCGCCATGGGTGATCGCAAGAAACTCTGCGAGCTTCACGGCAGCTGCCTTTGTCACCGAGTAAGGCCCTGAACCAAGCGCAGCAAGGAGTCCCGCTGCCGATGCTGTATTTAATAGATAGCCCTCGCCACGCGCCAGCATCCCCGGCAACACAGCTCTGGCTGCATAGACATGACTCATCACGTGAAGCTCCCACTGTTTCTGCCACACGTCATTTTCTGCGTCAGTCAAAACACCTTGACCCCCGGCACCTGCATTAGAGCAAAACAGATCAATTTGACCATGCTCGGCGATCACAGACTCCACCAAGGCTTGCACTTGAGCCTCGCTGGTCACATCGCAGGCAAGACCGCTACAACCTAGTGCGGCCGCGGCCGTCTCGACCGCTGATTGATCTAAATCGGCCAGAAC
>MDTB01121756.1_pt1 | contig 10373 bp, 14 predicted proteins | sample 811161 | NCBI WGS metagenome assembly MDTB01 (sample SAMN05326650, study PRJNA326480) | marine metagenome | isolation source: seawater | place: Mediterranean Sea | collected 2009
ATAAAATTAGTTTAGCTTAAATTGACTTAAAATTTTTGGAATATTTGACTTAAAATTGAAATAACCTTTATTTGAAAACTGCCAACAATATTTATCTTCATTTCTAACTAAATAGTTAATCGTCAAATTATTTTTCCTAATTACTCTTTTCAGAAAAGAGAAATTTTCTCCAACCGCAGGATAAATTACATCAAAGTTTTTTTCTTTAATTGATACTTCAATAAATTTACTCCCATCAATAAATTCAATTTGTAAGTCTGAATTTTGTACCTGGTTATTGATTAGATTTTTTTTATACTCTAATACCTTATTTCCTAAATTAACTTGTCGTTCTTCATTTGATAATAATATGCAGTATATCTTTTTATAGATATCAAGTTTAAAATTTTTAAAGTTTAATTCATTTTCGAAAAAAACTAATGTGTCTGATTTTGGCTGATTATTATTAATACTTATAGGTGAAATTTTATACTCCCTTTGATCAATAATAGGTTGAGGATTTTCACTGAGTTTAAGGTTTTTATACTTGTTGTTAGTAAATTTATTTATATTCCAATTTTGAGCAATATAATTCTTCCCTTTAGTTTGAATTCCAGCTACCCATCTCCAACCCAAGGTATTTGAAGCGGCGTCACCGTCATATAATTCTCTTAAAAAAAATTCTGCTCCTTTTTGCCAAGGGAGCTTTAATGTGAATATCCAAATACTCGCAAACCACATTCTTGTATGATTATGTAAATAGTTATTTTCTTTTAGTTCGTTGATCCAGTCGTTAAAACAATCTATATTTGTCTCACCTTTTATTGCTTTTTCATATTCATTTGAATTATCAATATTCTTTAAATCTTCTACAAAATCTATCCATACCTTGGGTCGTAGTTCTAGCCAACCTTTCCAATATACTCTCCAAAAAATCTCTTGAATAAATTTTTCTACTTTCTGATACGGATGTTTACTTAATACTTTCTTTATCACTTCATATTCAGATATTAATCTATGAGTTATATAAGGAGATAAGCAAGAAATATTTTTTCTATTTTGAGGTCCAAAATCAAAATTTCGTTTAGCTGTATAAGTTAAAATATCTTGATCAACATAATTTTCTAATACTTCTAAAGCCTCTAATCGTGAAGTCTTGAAATTCATTCATCGTCCTCTTCACGCCATCCATCTATAAACAATTTCCAACAAGCAAATGAAACACATGGTATACCAACACAAAAACCAAACAGTATTCCATTCTCTCGACCTAAATATATCGCTCCATAATGAGTAGCAACTATAGGAATTACACAAAGAATAAAAGCAATTATTATTAGTCTAATAAAATAAGAAGGACGTTTCATCAAATGCTATTTCCTTGATTTTTTGGAATAGAAACTGCTGAGGTAAACCAGCATTGATCACAATCTTTACTTTTTCCTTTTTCGACATGCCATTCATAAAAGAAAATTTTTTTATCTTTTGTAAGTAATTCGACACCATAAATATACTTTTTGGGAGTATTCATTATTAAATTTATTTTGTGAGAAGTGTGTTCTAAAAGTAAATTATATTGTGCCCCATAAATCATAGTTCTAAATCTTTCATATGGTCCTGTTACTTTTTTATTGTCAGGATGTGCAAATAACCAGACTTGCTTTATTCCGGAGTCTTTTGATGGATTATTATTATTTTTAAGTGCGGTTAATTGGATTTTTACTACATCAAAAGGAGTATATTCTTTTTTTGGTATTATTATATCTGAATAAGATAAGTTAGTTAAACTTAAAAAAAGACAAACTAAAATTATTTTTTTTATTCCCATATTTTATTTAGTACCTCCTCCCTTTGACAAGCCTTTTTGTACGATAAATATCTTAAAAAATTTTTCTGGTAATAATCTTGATGATAGTCTTCAGCAGGATAAAATTCTTTAAACTCCCAGACCAAAGTTACTACGTTAGAATTAAACCTTATTTCGATCCTGTCTATTGAACTTTTAATCTTTTTTTTTTGATCTTTATTTTGATAAAAAGCAACTGATCTGTAACTTTTTCCTTTATCACAAAATTGACCGAATTTATCAAACGGATCTATATTTTTCCAAAATACATTTAGTAAGTCATTATAAGAAACTACTTTACTATCATATGAGATTTCTATTGCCTCTACGTGTCCAGTATCTTTATAAATTACGTCCCTATAACTTGGATTCTTTAAATGGCCGCCAGAATAACCAGATACTGACTTCACAACCCCATTTATTTTATCAAATGACTCCTCCATACACCAAAAACAACCGCCAGCAAAATAAGCTTTTTTAATCTCCGATGAATATGATTTATTATGTATTATTATAAATATTGCTATAATTAAAATTTTTTTCATTATTTAAATACTAGAATAGATTATCATAAATAAAAGGTGTATCTTGTCTCGTATGGAAGAAAAATTCGATAATATTTGTGAAGAATGTTATGAAGAAAATGATTCTGTCAAATCCAACTTAGTTATGTATGGATACAAAATATGTAATAGCTGTAACCTGTCAAAAAATATATTTCCTGTTTAAAGCCCCTTAAAAAGAATTAAAACTAATAATAAAAAGAATGCTTGAAATAACCATGCAATAATAACAACTCCGAAAGCCTTCCACATGCTTTCATAATCTAAAGCTGATTTAACAGCCACAACCATACATGCCAACATCCAAAACGCTGATCCGATAAATGTTACTGTCATTAATTCAGGTGTAACGCCAAACACCCTTATCAATCCTGGTGCACTTGAAAAACCTATAGTTCTTAAAAGTTCACCATGATTACTTTTTGTTTTAGCGCCTCCAAAAATTTTTACTCCTACAAAATATATTACATATGCCCATACGTACCAACTAAGAAGAGACATTACTGGAGCTAATAAAAAATTAGACACACCCATTTGAAGAGCGCCTACTCCAGCTGCTAAACTTGATAGTACTACTACTATACCAGCTTGAATAGTTGCTTTTTTATCTTTTTCAACTTCTTCATAAAGCTCTATATCGATTTTTATCGCTCTAAAAATTCTATTTATAAATATATAAAACATTTTATTTTTTAATAAATGGTTTTAGTAATTGTAATATTTTATTATGCAACTTTCTATTAGATGTTGCTAGTATATTACCGCCATTTTCTGCTGGCTCGTTTTTCCAATTAGTTACTATTGCGCCTGAATTTTTGATAATTGGAATTAAAGGCAAAATATCGTAAGGTTTTAAATTAGCTTCTATAACTGCATCTACTTTTCCCTCTGCTAGTAGACAATAATTTAAAGCATCAAAGCCTGCTAGTCTAAAAGACCACCCAAATTTTTTTATTACTTTTCGCTGTCTCTCATAACTTAATGTTCCATGAAAATTACCTATAATTTTTATAGTTTTAAGATTGTTATTGTTAGAGGACTTTAAAACAAATTTTTTTTTATCTTTATACATATATGATTTTTTTTTATCATTAATATAAAACTTATTTAATTCAGGAAAATTGGCTAAACCGATAAAAGATTTTTCCTTATATGATAAGCTAATCAAATTAGACCATGTGGGAGCGCCAATTACAAAAGCTCTAGTTCCGTCAATTGGATCGATAGACCACTTATAATCATTTATAGAGTTTTTATCTTCAAATTCCTCTCCGATAATTGAGTCATTAGGAAATTTTTTGTTTATAATTGATCTAATAAATTTTTCAAATGCTTTATCAAAATTTGTGACTGGATCAAAATCTTTTCGAGATTTTGACTTATTGTTTATTATTATTCCAGAATTAGATTTTTTTTTATAAAAATCATTTAATTTTGCAGGAAGAGCCTTAAGAAGCTTATATGGTTTTTTATATTCCATAAGTGTATATAACTTAATTAAAAAAAAAATATATATGAAAATATCAAAAAAATTAGAACCAATTGTAGCTGGGCTGTCAGCATCAGTAATTATTGGAGTTCTTGCCTTTTTAAGCTTTGAAACATCCACAGGTATTTGGTTAACGTTTTCATTTGGATCTACGGTATTGGTAGTATTAATTTATTATGAGAGTGATTTTTCTCAACCTCGAAATATATTTTTTGGTCATTTTTTAAGCATAGTAATTGGTATTTTATTTAATGAATTTATCGGAATGTCAGTTGTAACTTTAGGTCTTGCTGTAGGAACAGCTGTGACTTTAATGATGTATTTTAAAACAATTCACCCACCTGCTGCTGCAAATCCTCTCATCGCTCTATTTGCAGATGTTTCCTTCGAATATATTATTTTTCCAGTAATAACAGGAACTATTGTAATTATTATTCTTACTATAATTATAAACAAATATTTATTAAAAAGAAATTATCCTAAAAAATGGTTTTAATTTAAAATAAAAATTGAACAGTTAAGAATTAGTGCGTAACTTGACCATAAAAAATATGGTATCATTAAATAAAAGCTTATTTTATCTTTTTTTAAATAATCTTTCATAAGTAAAATAATGAAGATTAGAATTATAACTAGATTAATTAAAGCTAGACCAATTTGATGAAATCCAAAAAATACGATACTCCAAGTTCCATTGAAAAATAAATGAACGAAGTAAAGTTTTAATATTTTTAAGTCAAATGAATTGATCCAGATTTTCCAAATCGAAATTGACATCATAAAATATAAAGTGGACCAGACTGGAGCAAATACCCAGCTCGGTGGATTGAAGCTTGGAAGAATAATCTCAGAATACCAAGGTTCTTTGAAAAAAGCTGTGGTAAATCCGCCAATTGCGGATGCCGTAAAAGTAATTAAAAGTATTAAGAATAGAGAAAAAAATTTATTCTTTATCATATATTAATATATAACTAATTTATGTTAAATAATCAGAAAAAAATTTGGATAACCGGAGCTAGTAGTGGAATAGGTAAAGCGCTAGCTGAAAAGTTTGCTACAGAAGGTTGGATAGTAGCTGTTTCTGCTCGTAGAAAAGAAATTTTGGAAGAAATGGCTAAAAAAGAAAATATATTTTCTTATCCTTTAGACGTAACAAACCAAGATAATATAAATGAAGTTTTTGCTAAAATTATAAAAGATTTTAATAATATAAATTTATGCGTTTTTTCTAGCGGGACGTATGATCCAAAATTAGAACAAGAAATTAATATAAAACAAAACAAGTTTGTGATGGAAACAAATTTCTTTGGAGTACTGTATTGCATTAAGTCTGTTGAAAAATATTTTAAAGATAAAAAGGATGGGCATATTTCAATAGTTTCATCTGTTGCGGCGTATAGAGGATTGCCTAATTCAAGTGGGTATGGGCCTTCAAAAGCAGCCTTAACTAATTTATCTGAAAGTTTATACTTTGATTTTAAAAAATATAATGTAAGAATTTCACTTGTTTCTCCTGGGTTTATAAAAACTCCTCTTACTGATAAGAATGATTTTTCAATGCCGTTCATTAAATCGCCAGAATTTGCTGCAGAAAAAATGTTTGATGGATTGACTAAAAAAAATTCATTCGAAATTCATTTTCCTAAACAGCTAACTTTGATCCTAAAACTTTTAAGAGTATTGCCTTATAAAATATATTTATTTTTAATTGATAAATTTGTTAAACGTTAGTCTTTAACAAACATTACTGTAAGTTCAGCAACTTTTATTCCAAACTTTGTCATTGTTGCCCTGTTGATTGCAACTCTATCATCTTGTTTAAAAATCCAGTCATCAAAGGTAATCTTAATTTCTTTTCCTTTTAAAGGAACTAATAACACATATTCAAATTTAAATGCTGGACCGTAAGAATACCCTTTAGCTACTCCAACTACATCGCCCGCAGTACCTTCATAATTGTGATTGTCTATTTTATTTATTTTCCATTGCCTAGTTTGTACTTCACCATCAGACCAGTTAAACTTCTCATCTAATATTAATTGTTTTCCATCCCATTTACCATCTAAGTCAGCAGAAAATTGTCTAGTTACCTTACCAGACCGATTTTGTAAAATACCCCAAGCTTTCACATTGCCTGACAAATAATCTTCAATGATTAGTCTAGGTTCCTTGTCTTTAAAATCTGTTGGTTTCATACTATTTCCTGAACAACTAGTTATTAAAATTGAAACAATTATTATTAATATTATTCTCATAACGTTACTTATTACATATAGAGAATTGTATCAAATCAATATTTCTAGATTTAAATCCTGCTTCACAATAAGATAGGTAAAATTCCCACATTCGTTTGAATGATTCATCAAATCCTAAAGGAGATATAGTTTTCCAAGTTTTTAGAAAATTTTCTCTCCAAGTTACTAAAGTTCTAGCGTAATCGTCTGGGTAAGAATTGAGTTTAAGAAGATGAAGCTTATTTTTTTTAATTAAATCTTTCATGAACTGTAAAGAGGGCAAAAAACCTCCTGGAAAAATATATTTTTGAATAAAATCCTCACTACTTCTGTATCTATTAAATAAACTATCTTTTATAGTTATTCCTTGAATTGCAGCTACTCCATTCTCTTTGAGGGAGCTTTTTATTGTTCCAAAATATTTATCGAGATATTTTTCTCCAACAGCTTCTATCATTTCAATTGATGCTACCTTGTCATATTTGTCTTTTAGATCTCTATAATCTAAAAACTTAACATTTACCTTATTATTTAGTCCCGCAGAGAAAATACGATTTTTTGTAAATTCAAATTGTTTTTTAGATATTGTTATACAATCAATTGACACATTATAATTTTTTGCTAGATATTCAGAAAAACCTCCCCAACCACAGCCGATTTCTAAAACTTTATTATTATCTTTTATATTTAAAAGATTAATGAGTTGTTGGTATTTATTTTTCTGAGCAATTTCTAAATTATCATTTTGCTTCCCATATATGGCGCTAGAATACGTAAGAGTTTTATCTAACCATTGGGAAAAGAATTCATTACCCAGGTCATAATGTTTAGAAATATATTTTAAACTTTTTGATTTAGTATTATTTGCAAATATCTTTTTTAAAAAGTTTTTAATCTTTTGAATTTTTAAACTATCAGAGAAAGAGTAAATTAAATTTATATTTCTTGCTAAAATTTCAATTAGATTGGTAAGATTTGAAGTGTAAAAATCTTTATTTATATACGCTTCGCCCAGCGCAGAACTTCCTCCTGAAATAATATTGAAATAAAAATTATGTTTAGTAATTTTTATATCTGTAGATAGCTTGCTTTCTAAATTACCAAATTGAAAAACCTTACCGTCATAATTTACTAATTTGATATTACCACTTTCTATATTTTTTAGTTTATTAAGAATAATTTTTTCAGAAATTTTTACAAAACTCATTAATATTCCTCATAGCTTATATTATTTAAAATTTTATTTTTTCTTTGTCTGTATATTGCACCTTTTTTCCATAATAGTAATGCTTCATAGTGTATCGAACCTATAATTTTTAAAGTCATAAATGGGTACTTAAAAAAATTAGTGATTAACTGTTTTAATGAAAATTCTTTTTTATCTCCTGTTTGTGTAGCGGTTAAAATTGTCTCTTTTTTATCGGTTTGTTTGATAAAAACTAATAATTTTTCTTCTGGATTTAATAGTCTAAAATTATAATAGGTTTCCATGTCCATAAAAGGAGAAACATAAAATTTTTTTTTGCATTTTTGTTCGATATTTTGATCGTTTTTTATTTTAAAAATATAAGTGTGTTGTTCATTAAAAGTATTTTTAACCTCATAAAAGATTGCTCTTAAATTATTATTTTCGTAGCAATAAAAAATACTTAAAGGATTAAAAACGTAACCGAAAACCCTCGGATAACAGAGAAGTTTTATCCTAGTAATATTACTGTTGATGTTAAACCTTTTTATAGTTTTTAAAACCCATTCTTTAATGCAGCCACCATTTCGTTCACCATGATCTTTGGTGTAGAAACTAAATATATTAAATTTATTTAAAGAAAATATACTTATTTCATTATCCAGTTTTTCTAATTCATCTAAATCTATTAGTAATGAAAAGGTTTTATACTTTAAAGAATGTTTAATTGGTTTAAATCTTTGATGAGTAACAATACCATTGTATATACAAGAATTCATTGAGTATTAAATCTTTTTAATAATGAGATGCTAGATTTCAAACCATCTTCATGAAAACCGTAGCCAAAATAACTCCCACAAAACCATGTTCTTTTTTTTCCTTGAAGCAAATAAAGATTTTTTTGTAGCTCTACATTTTTAAAATTAAAATAAGGATGAGTAAAATTAATTTTTTTAATAATTTTACTTTCCTCTACATTCTCAACGGGGTTTAAAGTTAAAAAATAATCTATATCTGTTTTTAAATTTTGTAATTTATTTAACCAGTATGTAACACAAGTTTTATTGCCTTTAGTGATAGAGTTCCAACTAGACCAAGCCTTTTTTCTAACTGGCATAAGATTTGTATCGGTATGTAAAAATGCAACATTTGAGACATAAGTATATTTACCTAACATTTCTTTTTCATTTTCTGTTGGGTTGTCAATAAGATTCAAGCTCTCATCTGCATGAGAAGCTAAGATAATATGATCATAATCTAAATATTCATTTCCAATTAAAACTCTTACATTTTCATTACTTCTAGAAATTTTTTTTACTTTATAATTTTTAAAAACTTCTCCACTTATTTTTTCAAGAATTTTAGCAACATATGTTCTGCTTCGATTTGTAACTGTGAACCACTGAGGTCTATTTTTTAATTTAAATAAACCGTGATTTATAAAAAATTGAATAAAAAGCTTCAAAGGCATTTCTTTTGCTTTAGAAAAAGGCATAGACCATATTGCAGCAACCATAGGTATAATGTGATATTCTATAAAGTATTTTGATAGCTTTGATCTTTCTAGGTAATTACCTAACGTTTCTTCTTTTGCTTCATTATTATTTAATGAGGGTGCATAATTATAAAAAGATATAATTTCTTTAATCATTTTCAAAAAATTAAAATTAAATAGGTTAAATTTATTTGCAAAAATTGTGCTGAAACCGCTTCCTCCATATTCAATATTTGTACCTTTAATTGAGACTGAAAATGACATATTACTTTTTTCAAATGGAACATCTAATTCGTTAAAAAAATTAATTAAATTTTTATAAGTTAGTTCATTAAAAACAATAAAACCAAGATCTACTGGAATAATTTTATCTTTTTCTTTAATATCGAAGGTATAAGAGTGTCCTCCAAAATGATCATTTTGTTCAAAAAGGTCTACCTTATGTTTTTTTGACAAAAAATATGCTGCTGATAGTCCTGAAATTCCAGAGCCGATAACTGCTATTTTCATTATTAAAAATTATGCGGCTTCATCTTTATATTCATCCATTGAAGGGCACGAACAAACAAGATTTCGATCACCATAAACATTGTCGACTCTTCCAACTGGCGCCCAATATTTATTATGCTTTACATAATCATTGGGGAAAGCTGCTTCTTCTCTGGTATATTTATGACTCCATTCATTTCCAGCGAGCTCTATATAAGTATGAGGTGCATTTTTAAGAGGGTTGTCTTCTTTATCAAATTTACCTGACTCAACTGAATTGATTTCTTTTTTAATTTTGATTAATGCATTACAAAATTTATCAATCTCTTCTAAATTTTCACTTTCAGTAGGTTCAATCATAATTGTACCGGCAACAGGCCAGGACATTGTTGGAGCATGATAACCAAAATCTATTAGTCTTTTTGCTAAGTCTTCTTCTGATATACCTGAGCTAGCTTTAATAGGTCTTATATCAATTATACACTCATGAGCTACATTTCCATTTTTTCCTGTGTATAAAACTTTATAATCTTTAGATAGTTTTTTAGAAATATAGTTAGCATTTAAAATTGAAACTTCAGAGGCTTTCTTTAATCCTTCCGCTCCCATCATTTTAATATACATCCAAGAAATTGGAAGAATGCTAGAACTACCCCATGGAGCAGCCGATACTGCTCCCATACCATTTAAAGGTCCTGACTCTTTAATAACTTGATGGGTTGGTAAAAATTCGGCTAAATGTTTACCGCAAGCAATCGGACCCATTCCAGGTCCTCCACCACCATGAGGAATACAAAAAGTTTTATGTAGATTAATATGACATACATCTGGGCCAAATTTACCAGGTTTTGCAATTCCAACCAGTGCATTCAAGTTTGCGCCATCCATATAAACTTGACCGCCTAGCCTATGAATAATATCACAAATTTCTATAATTTTTTCTTCGAATACTCCGTGCGTTGAAGGATATGTAACCATTAATGCAGCTAAATCTTTAGAATGCTTCTCAGCTTTACTTTTCAAGTCTTCTATATCTACGTTTCCATCATCATCACAATTAACTACAACCACCTTCATTCCACACATTTGGGC
>MDTB01130573.1_pt1 | contig 10373 bp, 11 predicted proteins | sample 811161 | NCBI WGS metagenome assembly MDTB01 (sample SAMN05326650, study PRJNA326480) | marine metagenome | isolation source: seawater | place: Mediterranean Sea | collected 2009
TGTTTTAATATTATTTAATAATTTATTGCAGAGTTTATTTAAATCTCAAATACTCACTTTAGGTATAGTAATGTTTGGAATTTTTTTAATGTTTTTGGTTTTATTCAGAAATATTATACTTTCGTGTATTGGTGTTGTACCAAATTTTATTGCTGCTTTTTTTATTCTTGGAATAATAGGTTTGCTTGGTATCCCGCTTGATATGATGACAATAACCATAGCGGCAATAACTATTGGTATAGCGGTAGATAATAGTATTCATTATATTTACAGATTTAAAGAAGAGTTTAAAAAAATTAATAATTATAATAATACCTTAGATAGATGTCATAATACTGTTGGTGTAGCAATTCTTAATACTTCTATTACTATAGTATTTGGATTTTCAATTTTAATTTTATCAAATTTTATTCCTACTATTTATTTTGGTGTATTTACTGGAATAGCAATGTTGCTAGCAATGATCTCGGTCTTAACTTTATTGCCAAAATTAATTCTTATTTACAAGCCTTTTGGTGAAGAAGTCAGTAATCTTAATCAATGATCGATTTGCTAAAAAACTTTATTGAAAGCATCAATTTTTTTGATATTTTCTTTTTAATAGTTGTTGTCTACAACTTAATTCAATGTTTTTTAAAAGGATTTTCTTTGAGTTTAATTTCATCCATGAAGTGGGTATTGTCTACAGTAGTTACGATAATTTTAGTACCAAAATTACAACCAGTAGTTAGTGAATATATTCAATCGGAATTTATTAATAATTTAGGTTTGGGTATTGCAATTTTCATTTTTACACTATTTATAACAATTTTAATTGGTAAAACATTAAGTAAAGCTGTGACATGGACTGGGGTTGGTTCAATAGATAAAGTTTTTGGTTTTTTATTCGGATTTTTTAAAGGTTACATAGTATGTGTATGTTTGTTTTCTATTTTTAATTGGTTTTATCCTTATCAAAATTGGGGTATATCTGCAGAAGATGCAGTTTCATTTAATTTAATTAATAAAGGCAGCGAGATATTGATAGAAGAATTCCCTTCTAGTGAAGATTTCATTGATACGAAAGAAAAAATTGAAAAAATTTAAGTCAGATAAATTAAGAGAAGAATGCGGAGTTTTTGGAATATCAAACCATAGAGATGCGTCTGCCTTAGTGGCGTTAGGTTTGCACGCTTTGCAACATAGAGGACAGGAAGGATGTGGGATAGTATCTTTTGATGGTAAAAATTATCATTCAGAAAAAAGACAAGGATTGGTTGGAGATCATTTTACAGACCCTGAAATATTGAAAAAATTACCTGGAAATTTTGCTATTGGTCATAATCGGTATTCTACTACTGGAGAAACTTCTTTAAGAAATATCCAGCCCTTTTTTGCTGATTTGCACATGGGTGGATTAAGCATTGCTCATAATGGCAACTTAACGAATGCACTATTGTTAAGGGAAAGCCTAGTTAAGGAAGGGGCGATCTTTAGAACCACAAGTGATACAGAAACTATTGTACAACTTATTGCAAAATCAAGTAGAGAGAAATTTACAGACAAACTTATAGATACACTATTTCAAATACAAGGCGGATATGCACTTGTCTTAATGACAAATAAAAAACTAGTTGGAGTAAGAGATCCATTCGGTATAAGACCTTTGATAATTGGTAAATTAAAAAATTCTTACATTTTTGCATCAGAAACATGTGCGCTAGATATAGTGGGTGCTTCATTTGTCAGAGAGGTTCAAAATGGGGAAATAGTTATTGTTGAAAATGAAGAGTTAAAATCGATTAAACCATTTCCTAAACAAAAACAAAGAACATGTATTTTTGAATATATATATTTTGCAAGACCAGATAGTTTGATTAACAATAAATGTGCATATGAATATAGAAAGGATTTAGGCAGTGAGTTAGCAAAAGAGACAGATATAAATGCCGATTTAATTGTACCAGTACCAGACTCTGGTGTACCAGCAGCTTTAGGTTATGCGGAGCAATCGAAAAAAAAGTTTGAATTAGGATTGATAAGAAATCATTACGTTGGAAGAACTTTTATCGAGCCAACGCAGAATATTAGAAGTTTAGGTGTTAAACTAAAACTAAGTTCTACGAAAACAATAGTTAAAAATAAGTCTATAATACTTATTGATGATTCTTTAGTCAGAGGTACCACTTGCCACAAAATAGTAAATATGCTTTACGAAAGTGGGGCTAAAGAAGTTCATGTAAGAATTGCATGCCCAGAGATAAAATATCCTGACTTTTATGGTGTAGATATGCCAACAAAAGAAGAATTGTTAGCGCATAAAAAAAGTAATCAGGAAATGTGTGAACATATAAAAGCTAAAAGTTTAAAATTTTTGAGTTTAGATGGTCTATATAATGCTTTAATAAAAGAAAAAAGGAACGATGTTTATCCTCAATTCAGTGATCATTATTTTACTGGGGATTATCCAATCAAACTTATTGATAAAGTTGAGGGACTAAAAATTAAACAACTTTCATTATTAAGTGTAAAATCTACTAGTTAGTTAATTATAAAAAGTTTTTTCTTTAAATCTACAAAAAACATCTTAGAGTCAATAAAAATAGGGTACGTTTTTATTTTAGATGGTAATTTATGAATATCTTTAAGTTCGCCCTCAATACTAAACCTTAAAACATAAGCGTTTTTTAAAAAAATTAACAAATCATTATTGGCTATTGTCAAAAATTTAAATTGAACTTGTTTTTCTTTTATACTTAAAAATTCAGATATTTTTTTATTAATATCATATGAATAAATAATTTCACCTTTTTTAAGATCGAATGAAATTAATAAATTATTTTTAGTTATTAGAACAAGATGATCATTTATTATTGATGGTTTAATTGATGAAATGAAATTTGTTCTAAAAATAATCGATCCATTTTTGGCATCTAATACATAAGTAAATGTATTAGTAGTTACGACAACCAAATTGTCATCGTTGACAATTTGATTAGAGTCAAAAAGATTAAGATTATTTGTTTCGGTAGATGGATTTAAATTTATAAACCAATTAATATTTAGAGTTTTATTATTAACTGAATACAAAGAGCCAAAAGTGTTTAAATATAATATTGATATATTATTTTGAGATAAATTATTTTTGAAATTGTTCCTTATTAAATTTTCTTCTGATGGAATTTGTTTAATTATATTACCATTATTTTTATTAATTACTATTAGTGTATTATTTACATCAGCTGTAAAAAGTTTTTCATTTGAAATCTTAAAATTAGAGCTAAATGGAATTTTGAAATTTTTTGCCCAAATTAAATTATTCTTATTTATATCATAGGCATATATATAACCAATATTATCTGAGACAAAAATTGTATTATTTTCGACAATAAGGTTTAATTTTTTCTTAAATTTTTTATGTTTTTTTTTATAAAAATTAAATTTTTTAATTTTTTTATTTTCTGCAATCGAATAAATTATTATATTTCCACCTTCATCGCTTAAAATTAATCTATTATTTATAAATAATAGATAATCATTAATCGGGTATTTTGATATTTTTTTAGATTTAAATTGAATTTTATTTAAAAAACCATATTTGAAATTATCAAAATTATTATTATTACTGTAAAAGCTCTCTCTCCATTCTGATGGGTTTACTAACTTCGGAACTATTAATGTTTTTTTTTTATCTAAAGGAATTATTTTATCAAAAAAATCATAAGACGATGAAATTTTTTTAAAATCTTTAAACTGATTATCATTATTATTAGCGTTTATTTCATTTCTATCGTTTTTCCAAATTCCTGATTTATCATCAAAAGAGCAACCAATAAAAGAAATTAAAATTACTAAAAGGCAAAGAAATTTCATTAATTTACTTTCCTAGCAACTCTTGTGAGATTGGTTTTAAAATAGAATTTTTTTCAATTAATTTTTCAAGTAAATTTTTTCCTTTTTGATTATCTGAGTTTTTAATTAAAAATAGTGCTTTTTTAAAAATTATTAAATCTTTTTGATTTCCTTTCGATATAGAATTTTCTAGAATATTAAAATACTCCAAAATAATATTTTTGTCCGAAATTAATGTTTTTTCTATTATTTTGTTCAAGGCTAAAATTGAATAAAACTTATTCTTACTTAAAATTATTTCTTCGTAAAGTTCTGTAGCATTTCCAAGTTTGTTAGATGCTAAATAAATTCCTGCTTCAACATATTTCTCTGAAATTAAAATATTTTTTTTTGTTTCATTGTGTTTTATGAATAAGAGTGAAATTGAAGATATTATCAAAATTAACAATAAAAAAATTATTTTAGCTTTATTAAGATCATAAAAGTTAATTATTCTAGCTTTTAAATCTATTTTATTTTCTGAACTTTGATCCATTTAAATAATTGTTAATTGCAGGAAATTTTTTAAATTTAACCTCTTTAGTATATTTTTTTATGGCTTTTTCTATTATCTTATTTAAATTTATGTACTTTTTAACAAACTTTGGGTAAAATCCACTAATACCTAGCATATCATCTGTTACCAATACCTGTCCATCACAATGTAAAGAAGACCCTATTCCAATCGTAGGTATCCTTAATTTACTTGTAATTAGTTTTGCAGATGAAGGTGTAAGACATTCTAACACTATTGAAAATGCGCCAGCGTTTTCTATTAACTTTGCCTCTTTAAGAAGACTGTTAGCGTCTGATTTTGTTTGACCTTCAATTAAAACTTTTTTTTTAAATTGAGGTGTATATCCAATATGTCCCATAACCGGGATTTTAATTGAGACTAATTTTTCAATAATTTTATAATTTTTTTTATTACTTTCCAACTTTACAGCATCACATTTTGTTAATTTCATTATCAACTTTGCATTTTTTTTTGCTTTTTCTAAATTGCTATAGCTATTTTTAGGCATATCTACTACAAGCAAAGATTTTTTAATTCCTTTTTTAACACTATTTGTATGTTGAATAATATTTTCTAAAGTCAACTTATGTGTATTTTTATGGGCATACAAAACATTTGCCATTGAGTCTCCTACCAAAACAATATCAACGTATTTATCTAAAATTTTTGCAATATTTTTTGAATAAGCGGTTAGACTAACAATCTTAGATTTATTTTTTTTAAATAAAATTTTGTTTATTTTTTTATTCATTATTCTAATTCAATTGTACTTGGAGGTTTAGAAGTTATATCGTAAACAACCCTATTTATACCTTTAACATTATTAATTATTTTATTAGAGATATCATCTATAAAATTTTTTGGAAAACTAAAATAATCAGCTGTCATCCCATCTTCAGAAACAACCGCTCTTAACAAACATATATTTTCGTATGTTCTTGAATCTCCCATTACACCAACAGTTTTTATTGGTAACAAAGCTGCATATGCTTGCCATATCTTATTATAAAGATTACTTTTTATTAACTCCTTAATATAAATATCGTCTGCTTCTTGAAGTATCTTAACCCTTTTAAGGGTAATATTTCCTACAATTCTAATACCAAGTCCTGGCCCAGGGAATGGATGTTTATAGTTAATATTATTTACTAAGCCGAGTGACTTACCTAAAACCCTGACTTCATCTTTAAAAAATTCTTTTAAAGGCTCAAGTAATTTTAGATTCATTTTTTTAGGTAGTCCACCAACATTGTGATGAGATTTTATTTTTGAAGTTTTACTCCCAGTAGAAGATCTACTCTCAATTATATCGGGATAGAGTGTTCCTTGAGCTAAAAATTTTAAATTTTTGAACCTTTTTGACTCTTTTTCAAAAACTTTAATGAATAAATTTCCTATTATTTTTCTTTTTTCCTCAGGATTATAAACATTTTTTAATTTTGCTAGGAAAAGCTTAGATGCATTGATTAATCTAATATTAAGTTTATATTTTTTTCTAAAAATCTTGTAAGTATATTTAAATTCATTTTTCCTCATTAATCCTGTATCTACCATAATACATATAAGATTTTTTTTAATCGCTTTATTAATTAATAATGCAACAACACTGCTATCTACACCACCTGATAATGCACATATAACTTTATTCTTCTTTACTGTATTTTTTATTTCCTTTATTAATCTTTCCTTTTGCAATTTTACACTCCATTTATTTTTAATTTTACAAATCAAAAACAAAAAATTTTTAAATATCTGTTTCCCATTATCTGTGTGGGTTACTTCTGGATGAAACTGAACACCATAAATTTTATCGTTATTATTTTCAATGATAGTTAATTTTGAGTCCTTAGTTGAAGCTACTATTTTAAAATTTTTAGGCAATTTTACTACTGCATCTTCGTGACTCATCCAAACAGTTTTTTTAGTATTAAGAAATTTTCTTGTTAAAAGGGAATCCTTTTTTTTATATAAAAAAGCTCTTCCAAATTCTCGCCTTTTGTTTGAAGGTTTGATTTTTCCCCCAAATATTTTTGCAATTAACTGTAATCCATAGCATATACCCAATATCGGTATTTTTTTTTTAAATATTTCTTGAGGAACGCGCTCAAATTTTGCAGTTGTAACAGTCGATGGTCCACCAGAAAGTATAATTCCTCTAATATTATTGTAATTTTTTAATTTTTTAATTTTTTTAGGTGTAATTATTTCTGAATAAACACCTAATTCTCTTACTCTTCTAGCTATTAGTTTGGTTACTTGTGAACCGAAATCAATGATTAAAACTTTTTCATTATTGGTTTGAAAGTGCATCTATTTTTTCGATAAATTATCAATTTCAGTTTTTAATTTTTCACTTTTATCACAATAATTGATACAAATTGATCTTAATTTTTTATTGAGATCGTTGCTTTTTTTATAATCTGAGGTAGAGAGTTTTAATTTAGCTAGATTATAAATTGCTTCTTCATTTTTAGGATTTAATAACATTACTGTATTTAAATTTTTTTCCTCTTGATCATCATTATCTTTTTTTTTAAAAATTTTAGATAAATACAAATATGATAATTCATTTTTTGGATTAAAAACTATATCTTGTTCAAATTTGAACTTTGCATCTTCAAGCTCATTATTGTTAAATAAATTAACTCCCTCTTGAAAATATTTTGATTTGGCATATAAAATATTTGGTACGAAAAATAAAATTAGAAATATAACTAATGAATTTTTTATCATAATTTGTAATTTATTGTTTTTTGTGTCATTTCTACACTATGAACCATGCTTTCGTAGAATCCTGCCTTTGTAATTTTAATAAATTTAGCTTTTTTATTTATTTCTTTAAGATTTTTAGCTCCAATATATCCCATTGAAGATCTCAATCCACCCTGTAGTTGATATATTATTTTTGATATTTTTCCTTTATATTCTACTCTACCTTCAACACCTTCAGGAACAAATTTTGTTTTATCCTTAAAATTTTTTTGAAAATATCTGTTTGCTGATCCAGCTGACATTGCGCCAATCGATCCCATCCCTCGATACTCTTTGTAAATTTTATCTTTAAATCTAAATTTTTTTCCTGGACTTTCCTCTGTTCCTGCAAAAATTGATCCCATCATAATAGCATCAGCTCCTGCTGCTAAAGCTTTTGCAATATCTCCTGAAAATTTGATCCCACCATCTGAAATTATTTTAATATTTTTTTTATTAAGAGCTTTTTTAACTTCAATTATTGCTGATATCTGTGGTACACCGACTCCAGCTACCATTCTAGTAGTACAAATCGATCCCGGTCCTATGCCAACTTTAATAATATCTGCACCCGAATTGTATAATTTTTTTGCAGCCTCGCCGGTAGCAATATTTCCAACACAAATTGGTATATTTTTTGTAATCTTTTTAATTTTTGTTAGTATTTTAAGAACTTTTTCACTATGGCCATGGGCTGTATCAATAACTATTAAATCAACGCCGTTAGTTATAAGAGATTTCGCTCTATCAATGTCTTCTTTGTTTGTCCCTATTGCTGCTCCAACAAATAATTTATTTTGTTTAACTTTTTTTACTTCAAGTGACTGATTCTTTGTGTTTAAGTTTCTATGTATAACTCCTAATCCACCTTCTTTGGCCATGGCTATTGCCATTTTTGACTCTGTTACGGTGTCCATGGCAGATGATAAAAAAGGTACTTTAAGAGAAATATTCTTAGTTAATTGTAAAAATATATTTGTTTTTGAGGGTAAAACATTTGAATATTTTGGCAAAAGCAAAACATCATCAAAGGTTAGTGCTTCTTTTATTGCATCCATATAAACTTATATACGATTATTTAAATTTATAAAGACTTTAAAATTTCGCAATGTAAATAAGTTTCCTTTGATTCTTTCCTGCTAGACTCTGGTTTAAAAAAATTTACTTTTTTAAATAAGGATTTAGCCAAATTTTTAACCTCTATAAAATCTTCCCCCATAAAAAGCTTGGAAACTAATACACCTTTAGGTTTAAGCATGTCCTTTGAAAAGTTAATTACTTCGGCGCATAATCGGTTTGTTCTGATCGAGTCTAGTGATTTATTCCCTGTTGTGTCGGCGGCCATATCAGAAAGAATCACGTCTAAATTAGAATTAAAATATTTTATAACTTTATTTTTGGTATTTTCGTCTAAAAAATTTCCTTTAATAAATTCTACATTTTTTACGGGTTCCATTTCTTTAGTATCTATAGACATTATTTTACCAGAGGTTATCATTTTACTTACTACTTGACTCCAACCACCAGGGCAACTTCCTAGATCTAATAAATTAGATTGATTTTTTATAAATCTATATTTTTTATTAAGCTCAATTAATTTGAAAGAAGCTCTAGATCTATAACCTAGAGTTTTTGATTTTTTAAAAAATTGGTCTCTATGTTGTTTAATTTTCCAAGAATTGCTTTTTTTAATTTTTTTTGATTTCTTCATTATAAAATATCTTGATGACTATCATCAGATATTTTTTCAATGTTCTTTTTGTTATAATTTCTGAAAATTAAAATGCTAATAGGTATTGAAATTAAGTATGCAATTCCAAATATTAATAAAGTTTCAAGAGTATAAAATAATAATGCTATAAAAATTACACCAATGCTCAATAATAAAAAAACAGTAGTTTTAGATGATATAGATATTTTTTTTAACGCTAAAGTCGGAATTTTACTCACTAATAGAATTGCTATTAAAATAGTAAAATAAGGAGTAAACTGTTTTATATTAAGTCCAATGTTTAAATTTGTAAGTTCGTAAATTAATGGCATTAAAATTAATAAACCTCCTGCTGGTGATGGTACTCCCTCAAAAAAATTGTTTTTCCATTGATCAGTTTCACTAATTTTAGTTAAATTAAATCTGGCTAATCTTAAAACACAACAAACTGCATAAATTAACGTAATTGCCCATCCTAATTTTCCATAATTATTTAATTCCCAAAAATATAAAATAAATACTGGAGCTATACCAAAACTCACAAAGTCAGTTAGTGAGTCTAATTCTTTTCCAAATTCTGATGTGCCTTTAATTAGTCTAGCGATTCTTCCATCTAATGCATCTAGTATCGCTGCAAACAAAATTAATGTGACGGCTAAACTAAAGTTACCATCAATTGCAAATTTTATAGAACTTATTCCAAGACAAACTCCTGCGAGTGTTAAAATATTCGGAAGTAAATATCTTGTTTTTTTTGATGAAACTAATTTAAATTTTTTATTTTCTTCCATTTTAAGAAGCTAATAAGCTTTCTCCAGCTACAACATTTTGACCAAGTTTTGCTAAGACTTTTTTATTTTTAAAGTAAATATCAACTCTGCTGCCGAACCGTATCATTCCTATTCTTTCACCCTGTTTAAGTTCTTGACCTTGTTCTACTTCACAAATAATTCTTCTAGCTATTAAACCTGCTATTTGTACAATTATAATTTCTTCTCCATTATTCAATTTTATTTTAAAATAATTTCTTTCATTCTCTTCACTGGCTTTGTCTAAAGAAGCATTTAAAAATTTTCCAGGCTTATAATAAATTTCTTCTATTTTTCCCGATGAAGGTATTCGATTAACGTGGCAATTGAAAACATTCATAAAAACACTGATTTTTGTGAAAGAGGTGTTTTCCAATCTTAATTCCTCAGGACCAGATTTTTCTGAAATATCTGTAATTAAACCGTCAGCAGGACTTACTAAATAAGCATCATCATTAATTGAATATCTTTCTGGATCTCTAAAAAAATAATAAACCCAAACTGAGATTAAGATAAATATAGAACCAAAGAATTTTGAAAAAAATAAAACTACAAAGGTGGCTAAAATTGAAATAGCCAAAAACTTGTATCCTTCTTTATGTATTTTAGGCAATATGGTGTTAAACATAATTTATAGTTTGATAATTTTTTCTTAATATGTATAAAAATCAAAGTTAATCAATCTATATTTTATGGCAAAAATTAAAGTTAAAAA
>MDTB01089791.1_pt1 | contig 10372 bp, 13 predicted proteins | sample 811161 | NCBI WGS metagenome assembly MDTB01 (sample SAMN05326650, study PRJNA326480) | marine metagenome | isolation source: seawater | place: Mediterranean Sea | collected 2009
ATCATATCAAAATCTTCTTTACCGACACCACATTCTGGACACACCCAATCATCAGGCACTTCTTCCCACCTAGTACCAGGCTCTATGCCTTCCTCAGGATTTCCTTTTTCCTCGTCGTAGATCCAACCACAAACGATACATTCCCATTTTTTATATTCCATTTTATGAGTTTCTTACCTGAAGTATTATAATCAATCCTCATTAAATTATGGCACCAGAACAGAAAACAAATTGGCAACTTTATAAATCGAGTGGTGATTTATTTAATAGTGCCATGAAAAGTTGGGTTGAAGAAAACAATTCTTTGATGAAGAGGCTCAATGATGAAAAGCAAGAGATAGTATTAAATGTTTTTTCTGAGGAAATCTGTACCCATAATGAATCAGAACTTAACTTAGTTAATGCAACGGGCAATTTAAGAAAAATTTTTCTAACAGGCAGTTCAAATATTGTCTTTGCAGAATCCTTTTTTTAGCAGCGAAGTTATAGAAAAATTTTCTAAATTTGGAAAGCTTGAAAACGAACCTCTTGGGAAGTTTTTGTTCTCTGATCCAAACATAACGAAACATGAGACTTATGTTGCAACTTATTCTCTAGGCGAAGATGAGTATCAAGGCAGAAAATGCATTTATGATTTTGCAGGTACAAAGTTTTCTGTGATAGAAGTATTCTTATTTAATGACTAAACTCAATTCTTATCTAAGTCTTATAAGATTTTACAACCCAATAGGTTTCTGGTTATTGTTGTGGCCTGGTCTTTGGGGCTTATTTTTATCAGACAATTTTAATATTGAGAATTTTACAATAGTAGTGCTAGGCTCATTTCTAACAAGATCCCTCAGCTGTGCAATAAATGACTTTTTAGATAAAGACTTCGATAAAAGCGTTGAAAGAACCAAAAATCGTCCAATAGCTAGCAAAAAACTTTCCTTATCAGAAGCAGGAATTTTTATAATCTTGCTTGCAATTTTTTGCATATTTTTGCTGATGCAAACAAATCCATACACCATTAAACTGGTTTCCTATATCGCTATACCAATGATTATTTTATACCCCTTAATGAAAAGGTTTTTAGCAATGCCTCAATTATTCTTGGGGGCAACGTTTGGATTGTCTTTACCGATTTCTTATTCCATTGCAGAGTCAACATTAAGTCTTGAAGTAATTTTTCTGTATATTGGGTGCATATTTTGGATCATTGCCTATGACACTTACTATGCTTTGTGCGACTTAGATGATGATAAAAAATTAAACTTAAATTCTTCAGCAATTTTCTTTGGAAAAGACACTCAAAAAGCAATTATTTTATTTTCAATGTTGTTTTTAGGAGTAATTGTAATCTTTGCCATAAAAAATTATTCTTTGATTCTTGGAGCCGGAGCAGTATTTCTTTTTTATCAAATATATTTTCAAAATGAACTCTCCAAAGCTAATAAAAACCTTGATGCATTCAAAGCTAATAGCCATATAGGGTTAGTGATAGCAATTTTATTATTTATAGAAAATCAAAATGAGCTTTTCAGTTGAAAATAGCATACAGTGTGCTGAACAAGTATTTAGATCATACCCGTCAGAAGACCCTTTTTCTTCTTTTGATTTTTTAAATGCCTTAGACAAGGCAGACTGCCTCGATAATGATTCAGGATGGAGGTCAAAATGTCTAAATCATGAAAATGGATCAGTAATACCTTTTTATGAGAAGCTTAATAGCCAGGGTGAATTTGTATTTGATTATGCTTGGGCTAATACCTATTATCGTTATGGCCAGCCTTATTATCCAAAACTTGTAATGAGCGTACCTTTCACTCCGGTTGATGGTAAAAGGATAATCGGGCCAAACTGTAAATCTAACTCTGAAGCCTTAAGTGGTTTAATTTCCTACACTAATGAACAGAAATATTCTTCACTGCATGCACTTTACGTAGACAAATCACAAAGAGAAATTTTTAAATCGAATAATTTTATCGAGAGACTGGATTGTAATTATAAGTGGGTTAATAGATCGTATGAGGACTTCGATTGTTTTCTGTCTGAACTCACCTCACGACATCGAAAAAATATTAAAAAGGAAAGGGCTTATATTCAAAAGTTGAACATTGAGTTTGAATACCTCACTAAAATTACCAAAAAGGACTGGCAAGAGTTCTACTTATTTTATGCAATGACTTATGCCGTCAGAGGACAAAGACCATATTTAACCGCTAAATTCTTTCAAGAATTGAAGAACCTTAAACCAATTATTGTATTTGCTCATAAACAAGGCCAAAGAATTGCTGCATCCCTATTCTTTGAATCTGAAGACAAACTTTTTGGAAGATATTGGGGTACAAAAGAACATATTAATTTTCTACATTTTGAGTGTTGTTATTACCAAGGGATTGAAATTGCCATTAAGAATAAATGTGTAGAATTTGATCCAGGAATACAGGGCCACCATAAGCTAAAAAGAGGGTTTGAGCCTGTAATAAATACTTCATATCATTGGATAGTTGATGAAGGGTTTAGAACTGCAATCAACAATTACTGCGAGACTGAATCTCAACATATAAAAGAATATTTTGAGCAATCAAAAGATTATTTACCTTTCAAAAATGCCTGAATACAAAAAAACAAATCACCACCTTACTATTTGCTCTGCAAATTATTTACGTTTAAAAAAAATTATGTTTAATTTTAATAAAAAGACTCAGAGATTAAGAAAAAACGATGCTAATAAAAATTTTATAGCAGACATTAAGTATTCAAGCATCTCAAAACATACCGCAGAACTATATTTAGAATTTTCAAATTTAGAATCCAAGATTCTTCATTCTTTTAATTTTGTTTCAAACATTTATCATGACGTTGAATTGGTAGAAGTAGCGTCTTTCAATGGATATGCACCAAATAAATTTCCTTTTCAATTTGAAAAACAACCCAAATCCACGGATGAAAAATCGCAACAAAATCGTTTTTTTACCGAGGTCCTTGATATGATTCTCACAGGTGGTTTTTATGAATAAAAAAGATTTAATTCTTTATGTGCATGGTTGGAACTCACATGCTAATGCAAGAAAAGCCATGCTTATTGATCATGAACTGAAAAATCATGAGATTTTTGATACAGCCTCAATTACGCTTAAAAATCATCCAAGAGATGTAATTAAACAATTAACAGAATTCATATCAGAAAAGCAAATTAACTACAAAGTTCATCTAGTTGGTAGTTCCCTTGGTGGTTATTATTCGGTTTTTCTTGCTGAAACCCTAAATCTGAAAGCAACTATGATAAATCCAGCAGTTTGGGCCTATAAAATTTTTGAAAACGATCGAGGGAATGTTGAGAATCCTAATACTGGTGAAGAATATGTCATAGATCAAACTTGGATTGATAGCTTAGAAGAAATTTATGTTGAAAATCCCACACCAGACAGATATTTGGTTCTTCTACAAACTGGTGATAAAACTTTGGACTATAAATACGCAGAAAAATACTTCTCTGGATCAAGAATTGTAATTGATGAAGGAGGCTCTCATAGTTTTGATGGGCTTGAACAAAAAATCCCTCAAATTCTTCTGCATTTTTCTTGATTCTAATTGCCAATTTAGCGTAAAAATACTACATTAGAATTGCACTGCATTTGCACCATACTCCATGGTTAAAAAGGGGCCCTTTTAGGGAAGTAGTTAAAATCGTTCATCTTTGAAAAAAGACGGAAGTAGGTGAAAACCGAAGGAACGCGAGCGTTAAACCCGGTCGAGTTTAGCTTCTAAATCCTGCAGATAATGATGCATAAAATAATTATTAAAAACTTTAGGAGCCAAAATGGGTGATTTAAAAAAATATGAATATATCTGGCTTGATGGATTTCAACCAGAGCCTTCTATGAGAAGTAAAATCAAAGTAACTGATGAAGATACTCCACCAGAGTGGTCTTTTGACGGATCTTCTACGCAACAAGCCGAAGGAAATAGTTCTGATTGTTTGTTGTTGCCTGTGCAAACTTATGAAAGTCCAATGTACTCTGACTTTCTAGTAATGACACAAGTGCATTCAGCCGATCATAAAACGCATCCCTCAAATACTAGAGCTGCAGCAGATGCAGTAGTTTCTGATGAGTGGTGGTTTGGTTTTGAACAAGAATATTTCTTTACCAATAAAGATGGTTCTCCATTGGGTTGGGAAGAAGGTGAACCAAGACCTCAAGGAGACTACTATTGTGGTGTTGGAGCTGACAACGTTTCCGGCAGAGAAGTTTCTGAGGCTCATTTGGATGCTTGCTTAGCAGCAGGCATAAGTCTAACTGGAACCAATGCTGAAGTAGCTTTAGGACAATGGGAATACCAATGCTTCGGTAAAGGCATAAAAGCTGCTGATGATTTATGGGTTAGCAGATATTTGCTTTACAAAGTTGCTGAAGAATATGGTGTTGGCGTAAATATTCATCCAAAACCTAAGTCAGGAGATTGGAACGGATCTGGTATGCATACCAACTTCTCCAATGAAGCAATGAGAACAGCTGGCTCTGAAGAACTTTTCTCTTCGATGTGTGACAAGCTTGGCGAAGTTCATGCAGAAGGAATTGCCGCCTATGGATCCGACAATGATCAGAGATTAACTGGATTACATGAGACACAAAAAATTACTGAATTCTCATATGGAGTCAGTGATCGTGGTGCAAGTATAAGAATACCTGTATATACAGTTGAGCATGATTGGAATGGATACCTTGAAGACAGACGACCTGCTTCTAATGCTGATCCATACAAAATTATTGCCCATATTGTTGGCACTTTAACGAAGTAAAATTATTTAGCCTCTCATTTAACTAGTGGGAGGCTTTCTTCTTGCCAAGAAATTAGACCATCTTTCAGCAGATAAACTTCTGCAATACCTAACTTTAATAATTCAACTCCAGCACTACCAGCATCTAACCCATTTTCGGTAATAACTACTACAGGTTTACCTTTATTGAGCAAATGTTCCTGTTTTTCAAACGAATCTTTTTGGATATTTATAGATCCATGGATATGACCAGTATCAAAATTTTCTTTTTCACGGGTATCTACAAAGATGGCATCTTTATTATTTATGAGATCTACAGCTTGCGAGGGTGTTATTCTTTTGCCTCCCTTGCTGGTCTCATACATGTACCAAAAAATTAATGTAATTAGCAATGGAATTGATAAATACCACCTACTTATAAGAAAATCGAAGAAATCCATATTAAAAAATTGTTCTAAGCTTATACAATATAAAGATTATTTTAAAGATATTATGAATTCAAATTATTTAGTTCTAGTTCGACATGGTCAAAGCGAATGGAATGCAAAAAACCTTTTCACTGGATGGCGTGATCCAGGTTTGACAACCAAAGGAGTGAATGAAGCACATGCTGCTGGTAAAGCATTAAAGAAAAAAAATATAATTTTTGATTTGATGTTCACTTCTGATTTAATCAGAGCGCAATTAACAGGTGAAATAATACTCAAAGAAATGGATCAGATGAAAACAGAAACTATAAAAGATAAAAGCTTAAATGAGAGAGCTTACGGTGATTTGACTGGTATGGATAAAGATAATGCAAGAGCTAAGTTTGGTAAAGATCAAGTTCATATTTGGAGAAGATCTTATAACATAAGTCCGCCAAGTGGTGAAAGTTTAAAAGATACTCACGATAGAGTTATCCCTTTTTTTAAGGAAAATATAGAGCCTGAAATCTCTTCAAAAAATATCCTTATCGCAGCGCATGGTAATTCACTAAGAGCGCTTGTAAAACATTTAGAGAATATTTCTGAACAAGAGATAGTAAAGCTTGAAATAGCTACTGGAGTTCCAATTATTTATAAATTTTCAGATGGAAGTTATACAAAGCAATAATTTAGGAGAAAAAATATCAAACTGGTACGTTAAAAATGGTCGCCAGAACCTTCCATGGAGATATAGTATCTCTCCCTATAGAGTTTGGATTTCAGAGATCATGCTCCAACAAACTCAAGTAAACACAGCCATAGCTTATTTTGAACGATTTATGGCTAAATACCCTGACTTGCAAACAATAAAAAAAGCAACAGAAGATGATATTTATAATATGTGGAGTGGCTTAGGCTATTACAGAAGAGCAAATTACATCTTTCAAGCCAAAGAACTTATACATAATAAGTTTAGAGGAGAAATGCCAGATAATTACGATGAGCTTATTAGTTTACCTGGTATAGGCAGATCAACAGCTGGAGCAATTCTTTCTATAGCTTTTAATAAGCCATATCCAATTCTGGATGCTAATGTAAAAAAAGTAATAAGCAGAATTTTCTTTAAAAAGGATTTTGTGGAAAAAATATTTTGGAATTTGTCTGAGGATATTTTAGATAAAAAAAATATATTTAATTTTCAGCAAGGAGTTATGGATTTAGGGTCACAATTGTGCCTGCCTAAAAATCCAAAGTGTAATTTATGTCCTGTCAATAATAATTGCCAATCAAATTTAAGGAGAGAATTCCCCTTACTATCAAAGAAATCAATCAAAAAGAAAAAGGAATTTCTTGAATTTCAACTAATTCAAAAAAACCAAAAATACTTTATGACTAAGGAAAATAAATTGGGGTATTGGGCAAATTTATGGATGCCACCAGTATTAACAGCAAATCATCAAAAAGCCGAAATTATTCATAAGCTTTCCCATAGAGAATTAAACATAAACTTTAGAAATTCAAACGAAAAACCAAAAAATATAGAAGGAAAATGGTTTCATAAAAAAGAATTAGCATTAATTGCTATACCAAAACCCATTTTTAATAGATTATTAAGCAATGGTTAAAGTCTTTTGTAAAAAATTTAATAAAGAGCTTGATGCACTGCCGACCGCACCTATTCCTGGACCTAAAGGAGAGCATATCAAAGACAATTTTTCACAAAAAGCTTGGAGTGAGTGGATTGCTTTGCAAACAATGTTAATCAATGAAAAACATTTGGATTTATCTATCAAAGAAAACCGTGTTTGGCTTAATAATCAGATGGATTTATTCCTCAATAACGAAAATTACGAAAAACCGTCAGGCTATATACCGGTTGAGTAAACTATTCTTCTGAATTTTTCGCTCTAATCGTGGAAGACGATATATCTTTTCTGAAGATATTTTCACCAAAACCTCTAAATAGTTTTTTTATTGAATCAGGAATTTGAATATCTTTCAGCTCAATAAATTTATTTTTGTATTCTCTGCCAAAGACTAAAAATTTATTATTATTTACATTAAAGATTTCAAACTCTTCCATCATTTCTCTTCTGCTTGCATAAAACCTTTCATCAAAAATTCTTAATAATGTATCTGCGCCAATAATAAAACTACTGTTGGGAAATAATCTTGCTTTGTCAGAGAATTTTCCTGCTTTAGTTAAAACCCAATTTTGAGAACTATTAAACTGATCTAAGGTTTTTTTTATTTGGTGATAGCTTAAAGGTGGCTTATCAACGTTTTGTATGCATAATTCAAAAAATACCTCTTCATTTAATTCTTTTTGTGCCAATTCACTCATTGCAGTATGTCCGTCATGTATTGGATTGAAAGCACCAGGAAAAATTAATCTAGGCTGCTCATTACATGAAGTTACAAATTCTATTTTTTCTGACATTAAGTCTGCCCAACCATCTTGAGCAGCAATTTTAATGTGCTCTACACTTTCTTTTATTTCAGGGTATTTAAATTCAAAACCACAACAATCAGAGATTAAAGCGATTACAAACTCAGTTACTAACTCTTCCTCTTGTTCTCTCGTTCTCTGTCCTTTATACAAAATACAAGAAATTGATTATGAAAAATCTCTTGTTTGGACAGCTATATGAAATCTATGCTCTCCTTTTTTTTCGTAATTTGTACTTAAAGTAGCAGATATTGCTATACCGAAAAGTTGTTTTATATCTGTTTTTTGATCAATTTTCTTGGCAGCACTGTATGCTCGAGCAGCCATTCTAGTCGTAGTATCTAGAGAACAATATGACTCAGGCTTCTTCATAAGGTAGAAATCTAAAGATTCTTTAGCGTATGGAATATATGCCTCTAATATGGAATTACTAGCTCCTGGGACTTTCAGAAGGCTACCAATAGCATTGCTTCCCCCACCACTGGAAACAATCACGAATTTAAATTTAGATTCGTGAATATTTGATATGGTTTTTTTTCTTAATTCTAATAAATCCATCTTTTCAAGCACCATAATATATTAAAATCTCATAATGAAAAAAATATATTTAGTATTACCACTTCTTATTCTGGGATGCAGTGACACAAATTTTAATTATCCTGAATCAGAAAAAAAACCTCTATCTTATAATGCACACGGCGAAACAATTAATGATCCATATTTATATATGGAAGACTGTCAAAATTTAGAAGTGATTGAATGGTCTGACGAACAAAATGCATTCACTAATGATTACTTAAATGGTCCAGAATACGATGAGCTCTTTGAACAAATCTCAGAAGCTTATTCATCTGAATACTACTCTATGGATTATTTTGATGAAGAGAGTGATTATTACTATTACAACTCAGGTGCAAACCAACATAATCAATACGTAAAAAAAGAAGGAAACCAAGTAATTCTAAACCCTGATGAGTGGTCTAAGGATCAAACTCTAAATCTCGCAAATGTCTCACTGAGCCCAGATGAAAAATATCTTGCTTACAGCGTCTCAGATGGTGGAGTTGATTGGAGAACAATATATCTTATTAATCTTCAAACAATGGAAAAGCACGAAACATCTGTTACAGAGGTAAAATTCTCATCAATAGACTGGGATCAGGATTCCCAAGGATTTTACTACAACAAATATCCAAAGCCTGAGGAAAAGAACAGATTATGCGAACCTAGTCTAAATGCAGCTATCTATTATTTTGATATTGATTCGGGAGAAAATTCACTTTTTTATGGAGAAAAAAATCCTGAAGAAAACTATTCTTTAAGCTTTATTGGAGATCAAAATGCTCCATTAATCAGAGTTATAAATGGTTCAGAAGAAGAAAATCACTACATCATAAAAAGAAATGACTCATGGGAGCTAGCTACACCAAAAAACATCGCCAGCTTTGATTATCAAGACAATGATGAGGAAGGCTTATTCTTCTTAACTAATTATGAAGCGCCAAATTATCGATTAGTGAAAGTTCTGTTTAGTGGTGAAATTATTGAAGTCATACCAGAAAAAAACCTTGCATTGAAAAGTGTCAGCTTTTTAGACGATTTTATTATTGCTAATTCAATTGATATTGATATGAATTCACTAATTGAATTTTATTCAAAGGAGGGAGAAATTTTAGATTATAAGATACCTGATGAAATTAGCGGTACACTCGGTTCTTTCAGTATGCAAGATCAAAAACTTAGATTCTCTGTTTCCAGTTTTGTTGAACCCACTCGATATATCGACCTTGATCTGGATAGTTTAGATATTACTGTTGTCTGGCAAGATAAAGTTACAAACTTTAACCCATCTGAATATAAGAAAACCTTTACATATTACGAAAGCAAGGATGGAACAATGGTGCCTCTCACTTATTTCCATCGGAAAGATGTAGAGCTAAATTCTGAAACACCAGTTTTTCTTTATGGTTATGGTGGATATAACATTTCGATTAGACCCTCATTTAGTCGAAAATACGTTGGCTGGCTTGAACTTGGAGGTGTAGTGGCCATAGCAAACCTACGTGGTGGTGGTGAACTTGGTAAAAAATGGCATAATGCTGGACGCTTAAAAGACAAGCAAAACGTTTTTGATGACTTCTTATATGCTTCAAAATACCTAGAAACTGAAGGAGTTGGGAATCGTAAATCAACAGTTATAAGTGGCAGATCTAATGGTGGATTGCTGGTTGGAACATCTTTAGTCCAAAATCCAAACTATTTTGGAGCTACATTGCCAGCAGTTGGGGTCTTAGACATGTTGAGATTCACAGAATTCACAGAAGGTTGGGGATGGCGTGGAGACTACGGCAGTCCATTATTGAGTAAGGAAGACTTTGATTTTAATTTTGAAATCTCACCCTACCATCAGCTTAAAGAAGATGTATGTTACTCACCAACACTTGTCACAACAGGACGTCGAGACGATAGAGTTGTACCTTCACACTCTTATAAATTTACGGCAAGAATACAGGATTTCCAAGGTTGTAATAATCCAGTAATGCTTCTTGATACTGTAAGGGCTGGACATGGTTCTGGCGGAGGAGCAGCCATGCCAAAATGGAAAAGAATTGAGCTATTTTCTTCCGAGCAAGCCTTTGCTTTGAAGCATGTTAGCAGTTAATATATTTCATCTTGTGCCCAGATAGCTCAGTTGGTAGAGCAAAGGACTGAAAATCCTTGTGTCGGTAGTTCGATTCTACCTCTGGGCAC
>MDTB01163912.1_pt1 | contig 10372 bp, 4 predicted proteins | sample 811161 | NCBI WGS metagenome assembly MDTB01 (sample SAMN05326650, study PRJNA326480) | marine metagenome | isolation source: seawater | place: Mediterranean Sea | collected 2009
GTAGCATTATCCAAGGAGCCAGAAGCAGGGGTGGACAACCTGGACATGGCAGCAGACTGGCGGGGTCGCAGCTCCTTTTGTACAGTGCTGCCCTTGCCAGGCTTCCATGCCCCCGCACCTTGATCCCCCACCAACGTTGTGTCTGGCTGGGGACTACTGGGACTTCCTAAATCCTGGGGGTAGTGTGGACCTGCATCACTCGCCCCGAGAGGTCTCTGCGCGGACCCATTGTAGAATCTGTCGTTCTTGCCCTTGGCGGTGTTCTTCTTGTTCTCGATGAAGAGTAAGTCGTCGTCATTGTACTTGCTCCTCGCCTTCTGTACGAACTCGCCTGTCACTGGGTGTTGCTTGAAGTTAGGCTCGGGTATGCCATTACTGTCCCTCTTCGCATCACTCGCGGCCTCATATTCGTGCGTGCTGCCGCCTTGCAATGCCGCATGGCGGCCATGCGAGTCGAGACCGGGCCCGACGGCGTGTGAAGAAGAAGTAGGAACATTGAACGCGCCCTCCGCGAGCTTGTGATGCCTTCCATGGTCCAGCTCCACCTCTTGCCCGAACGAGTGCAACGCGTCGTGCAGGGTGGAATCCGGGCCTTGCTTCTTTCTCTTGTCTTCCTCGCCGCCCCCAGACCCATGGCCATGATGATTATGATGCTGGCCGTGCTTTTTCCCTTCTGTGTTGGGCGCATCTATCATGACATCGAATAGATTCTCGCCAGTGGTGGCATCGACTCCCTCAGCCAGCTTGCCGGGGGTCTTGACAGACTCTCTGTAGGGCAAGGTCAAGGGCATACCATGTTGATGAGCACTGCCTTGGTCAATCGTGTGAGGGAGGAAGACACTTCCATGGCTTCCACCACTGGGAGGCTGCGGTGGGTCACATACAAACAAAGAAGCCTGCCGATATAGAGCTAGGCGGCTATCGGCCCCCCAGAACAACATGCTCTTCGCCGCCACAACGAAGGGCGTCCAGCTGCTACTGAAGGCGACTTGCAGCACCATACTGGCAACGGTGCCACTCATGTTTCGCTCTAGTAGTTTAATAACTCTCTTCGCTAGTTTCTTGAGCGTTGTGTGCTGCGTATCGCTGATCGTGAGCTTATTTGTGTTTTCCATGTAGATAGAGAGGTCGGGGCGTGCAATACTCACCAGTTCTGTAGTCTCGTGCCCTACGGAATTGTCTACACGCAGCCAGAATCTATGTTGAAATACCCCAGAGCCTTTCAAAGGGAAGCCACCAATGTACAACTGCACTGCTAAACACTCATAGATGTTGTCCTCAAGGAAGCTCTTGAGTTGTACGTCGTCAAGCAGGTGACTCTGTATATTATTACGAGCATCCACGTACCACACTAGCGCTATTTTATTAAGCAGACTGTGATGTTTGCTCCCATTCATCGTCTTGGCCCTCTGCTTGAAAACACGAAGGACCTCGTTGGGCGTAATGTTCTCATCTCGCTTCTTCACCACGAATCCTTCGTTGTTTGTGAATATCCACCGAAATGGCCTGCCATCCTTGTAAACAATAGTGTCTAAGATGGCCATGTGCTCGCGCTTTACATGATCTTTGTCCCACAAACACTTCATTAGATAGCTGAAGCTCTCGACGTCCGAGAGCTCCAACGTTTCGTCGCCCATGGCTATTCAGGAACCTTTGGGAGAGTTATTTCTATCTCAAACGCTCTCAATTACTTCAAATTCCCCTAGCAATACTCTTTGACTTCCCAGAGGCACTATAATGCTCCTGATTCTCTCTTTCCTGTGCTCTGGTTTCAAGGACCTTTAAGAGGAGGGCTCTTCAGGAAACCATTTCGCTCATATGAGAGTCGGGGTACGTTGTAACCTGGGAGGATGATAAACTTTCTGCTGGAAAACAAAACAAGTCTCAACAATGAATTCCTGCTGCATACGGCTTCTCATGCAAATCCGATGGAGGAGAATGTGAAGGAAATTGCCCTGAAAAGCGTGATAAGCCGACAAATTATACTTAAACGCTGATTACAACTTTATCCCCAGCTGATATCTCGTGGTATAGAGAGAAATTTTGCCAGATTACCACATGTCAGGCCATAACCTACGGCACTTTGTTGACGCCGAAGCTCATGCTGTAGAGACCGGACATGATACTAGCAGTTCCCAGAAAGGTCATGCCCACCATCATACCGAAAACAATCTTATCAGAAGGTTCCTTCAAATATGTGGGGTCCGCAGCACCTGTGTATGGGTAAAGTGTGGAGAAAAATGCAGGTAAGATTAATCGCGATCGAGATGAAATGGGAAAAAAAGCAAAGTTAGCATTTCCTCCTCCAAAATCACAATTACGAAGGCCAGGGAAGACACTAATATGTATTTAATGCCGGAGACCCTCCAAATATCTTCCTCTGTTGACGCTGTCCCCTCCTAACAGTCTCATATCATCGACATCGGCGCAATCGGGCTTACCTTGTGTGTGGTTCTCATAGTACTTCTTGCGGAGTGTCTTGACGTCGTTACCACTCTCCCAGATAGACATATTGCGTCTGCCTAGTGTGCGCTGGAAAACTCTCCTAGCTGCGAACATGGTACTTGATTTTGTTCTGTTGATTGGCTTGAGGAAACACTTTTGACTTCAAGCGGCTCCAGATTATTCATTCTGCAATAAATTAAGGTGGCTGGCATTTAGTATATATTATCTCTTTGTTCTGTGACTGATACTCTCATAAACGCCTTTTTAATTCTCAACGGACAAGAAGAATGTATGCGGGAAAGGTTCTTGCGCTGTTTGTGCTTTGGCTGCTGGCCTGGGAGACGCCATATGTTGTAGCAAAGCGCAAAATACGCAAGAAGAAGGGTTCTGAAGCCGCTGCCGATGGATCTCCGAGCTACAAGGCTCCTGAAGTGGAAGAGATTACTTACAAGACCGAAGATGAGAAGGAGAAGTTGATGGAGAAGATGAGGAGGGAGCAACAAGAGAAAGCTGCAAAAGGAGACCCTGAACTGACTGCTACAGAGAAAAGGAAGCTGAAGGAAGAGGAGAAGGAATTACGAATAGAACTAGCGAGAGCAGTGTTGAATCATGGTGACGACTCGAAAGAGAAGGCCACGGTTCTGCATAAAGTGGGAGCAAACCTTTTCAAACAGAAACGATTCGAGGATATTTTCGACCTTGCTATGGAGATTTTACGCATCCACGAGACCATTGACGGTCCAGAGTCCAAAGAGACTGCTATGGCATTGAGCAATGTCGGTCAAGTGGCGTATCGCACAGGGAGAATGCAAGAGTGTGAGTGGGCGAGCTATCGCTACGTGTACATACAACTAAAACACTATGGCAAAGAATCGCCAGAGGTTTTGCTGGCTAGAGCCCGCCTCATGCAGTATCATTTCAAGGACGGTGAGACCACCAGTGGCATCAGTTATGAGGAGTATCTCTTGCGCAGAGCGGAGGCGGAGGCGCGAGAGGAGGAGCTGTGAGTTGGCGCGATACGGTATTACGACTGTACATGTATTGACCTTAATCTTGAACAAAATATAAATACGGGGGTGCTCTTTCAAGTCTAGTCGGCGGAAGATCTCCGTGTGCTGCGCTTGCTCCTCTTGTTGCCTAGGAGGGACTCCTCGGAAGAGCGCTTGGAGCGCCTCCTCTCGATCTTGGCGAGGATGAATTTCTGACGTAGACGTGCACTCACAAAGTAATAGGTCACTCCCGCGACAAAGCCGACGATGCAGAGTACGGCGATGATTTCCACGCTGTACTGCTCAATGCCCCCGGGCCGGTAGATGGTCTGGTGGCATGTAACAAACTGGTCCATCTCATTCACGTTACCCTCGTAGCCGTAGTAGCAGTCGCTACTACCAAACGTGAACTCTGGGCCGCGTGCACTCACGAGGTCACGCACACTCACCATAGGATCCTGCCATGGACCGTCACATTGCGAGCCGATCTTCGTGCACGCCTTGGGGCTATAGCTCTCTTTGCACAGACACGTGCAGATGTTCGGTTCTGTGCAATTTCCACGAGCGTATTTCCTGCCCTTCCAACCTCTGATGCCGTAAATGGACTCGACTCCGCAAGGGTCGGTCTCGAATTCGATGATTTTATCCTCAAAAATGGAGCCGAGCTGAGTTCTAGTTAAGGGGTCAGCCACAACCTCACACAACGGTGTCTTGCAGTCAAAGCCAGACCAGCCTTCAGCGCAAGTGCACACATCCGGGGCCGTACAATTGCCCCCGTTGGCACACCGGTAGCAACCTTGGCCAGCTGGCGCTTCTGGCAAGTCCGTGCAAAAAGGATCGTAGAAGCCTTGCACGCAGATAGGGATTGTGCAGTCGCTGCCTGTCCAGCCTGTTTCGCCAGCTGGCGATTCTGGGTAGATGTTTATGAGCATTGACTGAATACGGATGCAATCACAGGCGTCCTTGGATTCACAGATTCCCCCATTACTGCACGAGGATACGGTTCCGTCTGGCTGCAGATGGCGGCATAGTGGGGTATTACAGTCGAAGCCCTCATATCCGTCCGTACAGCTACATAAGTCTGGAGCTAGACAACTGCCGCTATTCTCGCATGCAAATACTCCCTCGCCACGAGTCACATTTCCCACCTCCCACGTGTCGGCATCGATTTGGATCATGTTCGCGTAATTTACGCGGTAGTGCCTGCCATCGTCTAGACCGTGGATGCTGCCCATTCCCTGTGCTTCCTCATAGCCAGCGCCATCCACGTAGTCTCCTTGCTCCCAGTACCTGACGTTGCACAAGAAGCGGTTACTGGTGACATTGTTTAAGTAGTTTCTATTGCTGTACTCAGCCCTATCCAGGTAGTCAGTGTAGTACTTGACTATCCCGTAATCCTGGGGTTCCACGAGAGGGTCGTGATAGCGCGGACGGTGGTACTTGCCACACATCTTGAAATGTCCGAATTCATCCAAAAAGTGTGCAAACTTGTCAAGCTCTGTGTTCAGTCCGGACAGGGTGGTATACTCACCTTGACAAAAAAATGTCTCGTTGGTCGCTAATGACTTGGCATCTGGGCACGCGTAGCACTCAATAGCCGTGTCTGATGTGGCCACACAGCAACCTGTGTCGTAAGGGTCATTACCGCACCCACCTTGGAAGGTGGTGCCCTCGTTCCCCGTTACATAGATATCATAGTCAGGACAGCGGGGCATGAGGTTGCCTTCATCGTCATTGCACGAGAGAAGATTGTCGCCGCCGTGTCCACCCAGAGACTGAAACCCGTCTGCAGACTTGCCTTGGACGTTGACATAGAAGGTGCTAGCTTGAACACATATAGGCACACTGCAGTCGTAGCCCGTCCACCCGGTTCGTAAGGGGTTGCCATTCTGGTCTTGGTACAGAGGCTTTCCTCCACCTTGGCGCCCATCGCGGAACGTGTTTTCCCATTGGATACACTTACACGTGTCTGGTGCTACACAGATACCGTCGTTGAGACAGTCCTGAGCACATACAGGTGTGCTGCAGTCATCGCCAATCCAGCCTCGTTCACATGTGCACGTGTCTGGCTGGGTGCAGTTGCCATGGTGGTTACAGTTTTGTGAGCAGGTGGGGTACCGACAATCGACGCCACCCCAGCCAGGCGCACACTGGCACGTGTCCGGTGCAACGCAAGTGCCGTTGTTGTAGCAGCCCCTATGCACCAGGTCGACGCACTCGCCTCCCTCCTCGACCCATCTCGAGTGCTCAGGGTCCTCCACTCGAAGGTCGTTGTAGCTTACGCGAGGTCTGTACGCCAAATCGGGGTCCTGCACGATCTTGTTATATAGCTTCGACTGCAGATCATACTGCTTATTGCGAGAAGAGCAATTGCGCTCGAATTGAATGATGCAACGGCCGTACTGCCACACGTTCTCGGTGATGTTCCATATGCCCCCTCTTCGCCAACCGTTCTTAGTGTAAGCGTAGGAAACATTCAGGAATTCCTTATCCAGTGGTCTAGACCTCTGGTAGGTGGCGGGCCAGCTCATATTGGTCCAATGCGTGTAGATGCCCCCGTCAACCTCGACCTTTCTATCCATGTACCTGGAGTAGTAGTTTGGGTGGTCAAATAAATATGTTTGATTCTCCCACTCGGTGACGCTGCGAATACTACAGCGATACCCGCCCTGGTATTTAACAGAATACTCAAGACTAGACCAGTCCGGCTCAGCCAGGTATCGCTCGTCGCCGTGGTCTCGGATTTCCCTCCTGACGTAACTCTCGTTCACGTAGTACTCCCACTGCATGGTATAGTTGGGGTTGGAATAGGGCCACGACAGATTGTATGAGTTGTTTCGGTCCATATACTCACTGAAACTCCCAAGTTCGTTTGCACTCTCCTCTCCACTCACATATTTGTCCTGGTTAGAGAAGTAGTAGCCCTGGAAACATATGGGAGTCCTGCAGTCGAAGCCCATCCACCCAGGAGCACACTCGCATACGCCCGGTGACGTGCAGTTACCGCCGTTGGCGCACACATATACACCTTGAGAGATATTTACCCACTCGACCTGGGCAATCTGCCGGTCCGCAGAGTACTCCCAAGGGCCAGTGTGGTTGGCAACTGGCGACAGATAGCCACGCCACTCATTGGCGGGATCAGACTCATAAGGAGACACTGGACTGTAGCGGCGCACACCTGTACTTGTACCGTCGGCATTTGCTAATTCAAAAGGAAGCTTGTATGTAGTGGGCAGCTCGATGTTCATGCACTGGTTGGGGCGCTTGTTACGACCAGTGACAGCACGATTCGCAGGACCAGATGGCACCTCTATGGCGCCGAACGTTGCTCTCATTTGATCGCACTCGAACTCTCTGGTCCAGTTACAATACTGGATGCGGTTACACTGCCTGTAGGTAGGCCAGTCTTCCAAGCTGGTGGAGTACTTGTGCTTGCTTGGGTTGGGCATGAAGAAGCCTTGCGTGCACACAGGAACGCTGCAATCGTAATTGATCCATTGAGGAGGACAGATACACGTGTCAGGTGCGACGCAGCTGCCCCCATTTTGGCATGTCTGCGAGCATACTGGTATGCGACAATCTGAACCAGTCCATTGCGATGGGCATGCACAGGTGTTGGGCGCTGTGCAGTTGCCACCATTGGCACAAGTGTTCGTGCAAACAGGCGTGGTGCAGTTTGAGTCGAACCAGCCATCGGCACAAGTGCACGTGTCCGGTGCTGTGCATGAACCCCCATTATAGCATGATTGTACACATTGTGGCTGATCACAGTCGGTACCAGTATAGCCAGGCTTGCAAGTGCAACTGTTGGGCCCAGTGCAAACTTCATTCGTACCACAACCTGAGGGGCACGCATCGTCAGCCAATAGAGTACAGTCTATGCCAGTCCAACCCGTTGGACATGTACAGGTGTCGCTAGAAGTACAAATGCCGCCATTTTCGCATATTTGTGTGCACACGGCAGACAGTGCGCGAATGCGGTTATTGCCCGTGTCTGCAATGTACAGGAATTCGTCGTCAGTGATGTCCACGTTGGGTCTGGCGGTAATACCCTTTGGTTTGTTGAAGTAGGCCAAGGTAGCTGGCTGGCTGTCAGCGTATCCACATCCACTCTCTAGATTTGCGGCAGGTGCGCCTCCTACTGTATGCAGCATACGATCGCTGATCGCGTGTTTATTTAAATTGAAGAGTCTGGAAGAATCTGCAGGGATGTCGCTACTAGTCAAGCCCGATACAGAGCCTCGACTATACGTGCGTAGGTCGGTATTGTTTAAGTAGGCTCTACGTTGCACAGTTGCACGCACGTATCCTCCGGCGGGTCCTGTGAGGATGCCTGCGTGAATGGCTGCGATACACACAGCGGTCTCCTGGCTGTACCACTCAGTTCCCTCCAACGTCGCTGAACCGACCTGGTTATTGCAATCTTTTGGACAGTGGAACAGCATGCTCATCCCTTGTTCGCTGTCCTCGTTCACCTCGCGCCTGTAGTCGTCAATCACAAGGTTGTCGCCTGTCACATCCACGAAATGCTTATCCAGGTAATCGAAGGGGGGTACGCCGACACAATTCTTTATGAATTTACCGATGTCGGTGTCATTTCCGTGAGGCTTTCCGTAATTGTACTGGAGGTTGGCCTCTGTTCGGGTTATCTTCCTTCCTGTCAGATCGATTGGTTGGTCGAAGGACGTACATCCACTAGGACGAATGTACTTCGTGATCGTATCCAAGCATTGCAGCTCCTCTACCACCAAGGGGAGAGGGGTTATGCGCCTCACACGGCACGACGCGGAGTCGACGAAATACGCGCGAGAGTCCGATGTCACCGTCACACCACTAGGATTGAACACTGTTGCGCCCTCCTTGGCAAGGCCGTCTTCGTGGCCCTGCTTACCAGTGCCAACTACCGTAGAAACGCGACCCTGACTGATATCCTCGTACAATGTGGTATTCACATTGGGCATCTCGATCAATCTGATACGATGCTCATCTGTGACATACAATGTGTTATTCGTACCACGTGTAAGGTCCACTGGATTCAGGAACATGGCGTGCGTCAGGTTGCCGTCGCGGAAGCCCTCTTGGCCCTCCAGACACGGGGGCTGACAGCCACCAGCCGGGTTTCCATCGGGTCCGGCCTGGCCAGGAACCACACGTCCCGCAAGTGTGGAGGTAGTGCCGTTGTCCAGAACATATCGAATTAGGAAGTTGCCGGTATCAGCCACTGCGACGGCGTGGCCATCCATGAAGGCTACGCCTTCCGGTGCACTGAATCTCGACTCTAATCCATTTCCATCAGCGTAGCCTGTGTAAGGTGTTGCTTTGGTGGAATATTGCGTGAAGGATAGTGTGTTATTGCCGCATAGACCACTCAAACACACTACCTCACACTCCCCTGTGTGGCGCACGTAATTAATGCGTCGGATGCGGTGGTTGCCTGTGTCGGCTATGACTACCACGGTGGTTTCAAATCCGTCAATGTCCCGAACTTCGACGTCCAGACCGCGTGGCTCTGTAAATGTAGCATAAGAGCAGTTTCCATCGCGCGGGCCCTTGGTATCAGGCCCCTTGCCTGCTAGGGTGCTGACTTCTCCAGTGATATTGTGCACCATCCGAATTGCATTGTTCATCGTATCAGCCACGTACAACCAGCCGTATTTGTCAGCTACCACGTCGTCAGGGGCCCTGAACATGGCTGTGGTAAGATCACCATCGGCAAAACCAGCCGTACCGTTACCTGCCTGGGTAAATGTGAAGCCTTGGGGGTTGAAAGACGGCTGCACTCCCGACGCCCCACCGTATGTGCACGCCGTTCCCTGTTGAGAGAGAAGCTCGTCGCAGTTTTTGGGATATTGCCATAGATCCACTTGTCCATCCTCGTCCCATCTTTCCATCCCGTCGTGTAGGTCAACGATACTGCGGTTTGTGGCCGTTCCCAGCTTCGCTGGAGAGGGGCTGCTGACGATGCTCGCCAGGTTACCGAAGCAACGCACTGTGCACTCACTATAGTCCGTTGTGGATGGAACAACACATTCATCATGTCCTAAGAAGACGCAATAGTGCGATACAGTCGACCCGCCCCAGTCTTTCCTATGTGCCCCCCCCACTGCCCACGCAGTGTCTGTGATTGTTGGAATGTTCTTGCTCATGTTCTTTCCATCCACGCCCTGCAGCTGCAGAAAACATGTACTATCTTTCGTAGAAGCGCAATCAATATCCTCACATAAGTTGCACTTTGACTTACCGCCAAGGACCTGGCAATCGTGGCGGAAATCCTGTTTGTTGCTATTGACTCGACCTTTTCCTTCGTATACCATACCAGCATACTTTTCCATGGCAAAAGGGTAGTTCGCATCCTCCGCCATCAAGCACCCCTGACGAATACTCCACGAGCGAAATTCGCGTAAGGCGCTCACTTGCACGAGAAATAAAAAGGTGAAGGCCAAGAAGCATTGCAGCCAATTGGTTTGAAGCAAGGCGAAGCCTCTGCCAGTCACCGGCGTGATTTTCGGTATCATGCTATATATGTGTTGTAGAATAGCAATTGATGTCCTTGTTACCAAATGGATGAAAGTAAGGGCAGCTTGCAGGGGTCTAAACTAGTCGGAACGCTTCAGCCTTCGCAGTTCCTTTGTTCCCTACTGATACACCGAGTAAAGAAAGCCTTTCTGGACCCCTTTCTATATCTCCTAAATATATATGTAAATTGTGACCCTAAGGTGGTCGGAAAGCTTCATTTACCATCATATGAGTGAATGGAAGCAGTTCATAATCTAGATCCGCTAGGGATAAGTTTTTGCGTTCAACTTACGGATTTTGTATTTAAATGGCATAAAATGTGGATTCCTTTGTATTTAATTTACATAAGTGTCTTGTTGTTTGCTCTTAATGACGCTGTATTAGGTGTGAGACCCTCAATTCGCGCTTCGAAGCGGCCA
>MDTB01045002.1_pt1 | contig 10371 bp, 5 predicted proteins | sample 811161 | NCBI WGS metagenome assembly MDTB01 (sample SAMN05326650, study PRJNA326480) | marine metagenome | isolation source: seawater | place: Mediterranean Sea | collected 2009
ACGACGTGAGCAGCAGTTCATTGATAACGAACTGCGGCTATTCAGGGAATTCAGTGACCTGCGCGCTCGAACAAAGCAATTGGAAGAGGCACTTGAAGAAATAGGTGTCGTTTCAGACGAACTTTCCAAAAACCAATCCGATCCACTCATCATTAACAAGCCGCCTGAGATAGACTCTCTCCGATCTGAGCCCATAAAGAATGTCCATTTGCAGTCGCCGCAGGTGGCCGTGCAAAAATCGTCTGAAGAAACCTCTGAGCTGATTGGCGCTACTAGTGTTCTGTCAAAACCATCGCAGCGACGACTGCCACCAATACCGACTTTCAATTCTGATGATTAGCAAGGACCGCTGAATTACAGATCTTTGATATAGTCACGCCCCTCATATCACACTCTTACATCTGCTCGTTTCTATATCCCAAACTCGCTTTTTCGTGGGTAAGCCCCCTGCTTGGGAATCCAATCAACGCCTTACAAAATCCGCAAAGCCGATGATCTAAGTAGAACAATGGTTCAGAGTTACGGCCATAGATGATAGCAAGGCTCGACAAACCTTCACCCCTGAAAAAGATCTAACTGCACAGCACCCTCCAATAAAGCGTTCTATTAAAGGAATCTAAGATTACTTAACTGATCGGATTCTAGACCACACAGATCGATATTTCGTTTGATAACTGAACGCGCAGTTTGACATTTTTAGTCATGAGCACTCGTCGCTTCCCAAACCATGGTTTAACATGCACACCTTGGAAGGTAAGTTGACTCAATTGCATTGCTAGAAAGCTTTGATTCTAAGAATGCGTCAGCGACACTTCGCCATCAAATCATTGGCTAAGGTAAAATGCTCGCGTGCTTACTTCGCAACTATTAAAAAATTATTTACTGCCAATTCGGCACCGCGAGATCATCTGGCAATTAGTCCGTCGAGAAATTCTCAGCAGATATCGGGGCTCTATCCTTGGGCTCGCTTGGTCCTTGATCACACCGATACTGATGCTCTTGGTATATACCTCAGTGTTTGTTGGCATCTTTAAACTCAAATGGCCAGCTGGCGAGATGGGTGGAGGAATTGAATTTGCGATCCAGTTGTTTACAGGGTTGCTCATTTTCAACTTATTCGCTGAAACCGTGACACGTGCGCCAACATTGGTCTTAGAACAACCAAACCTCGTAAAAAAAGTTGTTTTTCCGCTAGAAATCTTACCCTGGGTATCCCTCGGTGCAGCACTTTTCCAGTTTACTGTTGGCGTAATAATTCTTTTAGTTGCACAAAGTATATTTCGTTCAATCCCGACTACTTTTGCCTTCTTCGGTATCATCTACCTCATCAGTTTCATTCCGCTATTACTGGGCATAATGTATTGGCTTTCTGCACTTGGAATCTTCATTCGGGATGTGAGTCAAATAATTACGGTCACAGTCACCTTGATGCTGTTTCTCTCCCCCGTGTTTTACCCGATCAGCGCTCTCTCTGAGAACTTGCAATTTTGGATGTGGCTCAATCCGCTAACTACTATTATTGAGGGCCTTCGCATGACCATTCTTGCCAACCAAGAACCAAATTGGGGGAGCTTAGCCATATTTACCCTCATTTCTATTAGTATGACGCTGTCCGGCATTTGGTTTTTCCAGTCCACACGGAAGTTCTTCGCTGATGTTGTCTGATTGTCCCGTCATTGAAATCGAAAATGTTTCAAAGTCCTACATGACTCATCCGAGCCCTCTGAGACGGTTGTACGCAATGTTCGACCGCTCGGCTGCAGAAGGCTATGAATTCTTTGCCCTCAAGCAGGCGCATTTTGAATTACAAAAAGGTGAAGTACTCGGTCTTATTGGACGAAACGGTGCGGGTAAATCAACACTATTACAACTCATTTGTGGAACTCTGACGCCGACCACTGGACGCATCACCATACGTGGGCGAATCGCGGCTCTACTGGAATTGGGCGCAGGGTTTAATCCAGAGTTTTCTGGCCGTGAAAACATTTTTCTATACGGTACTGTGCTTGGGCTAACCCATCGCGAACTTCTGACACGTTATAATCAAATTGTCGAATTCGCAGGAATTAGTGCCTTCATTGAGCAACCAGTAAAGACCTATTCCAGCGGAATGTATATGCGTTTGGCGTTTTCAATTGCCACCCACATTGACCCGGACATTTTGATCATCGACGAAGCACTGTCGGTCGGTGATGGCGCGTTCGGACGTAAATCTTTTGAGCGGATCATGGAATTAAAAGATCGCGGTTGCTCAATTATTTTTTGCTCACATTCCTTGTATCAAGTCGATGCCCTATGCCATCGCGCGATTTGGCTAGAGGCGGGAGTAGTGCAAATGTGTGATCGACCTGGCGAAGTCATCAGCGCATATGAAGAATATTTGCTACAAACAGAGGCACCAAAAACGATTTCAACGGACACCAAAACATCTCTTGGACACGCGCGAATATTAGCTACCCGCATATTCTGCGATAATGAGGCAACGTCGCTCAAACTGGAATCCGGTGTTTCTGAATTAAGGATCGAAATTGATATCCGGTCAGATCTGGCCATCCCGGTGCCGCATGCTGCAGTCTCAATACATTTGAAGGATGGCTCGACGGTTACTAGCACCTCCAGTCATCTCAGTAGCCTCGTCACCGCACGCGACGAGGAAGGTAAATCTAAGCTAGCTGTCATATTTTCACCATGCCAACTTTTGCAAGGCCGATATTTAATCTCTATCCATCTTTTTTGCGAAAAGGGGATCCATGTATACGAGAGTGCAGATGCAATCGCGACTATTGATGTATCCCAACAGTCAGTTGAGCGGGGAATCGCCCGCCTCCCCCATCGTTGGGTGGATATCGCATGACTAAACCAGCAGCCTTTAATACTGTTGATACTCCACTCGGATGGTCTTTAGAAGTCGACCAAGCAGATTCCTTGCGGCTCAAACGACATGGCGGTTTATTTGAAGCAGCTGAAACGCAGTTGTGTCAAAAATTAATTAAACCTGGCGACTGCATTTTGGACATCGGAGCAAATATTGGCTACTACACAAAATTATTTGCCTACTTAACCGGCACCACTGGATCTGTACACGCCTTTGAACCAGATACTGAAAATTTAGAAATTCTTTATCGAAATGTAACCCAAGAGACTACTCGCGGAACTGTGGATATTCATGCTATCGCTCTCGGTGATCAAACAGGAACCGCAGCCCTTTATCGGCATGCTGGTAATGCCGGAAAACATCGACTGTACCCATCGATAGTTTGCCAAAACGATCCCCTTCAAATTCGAGTTGAACGAGGCGACAATTTCAATTTCCCGCCGGTCGACTTCATCAAAATTGACGTTGAGGGTTTCGAGTATGATGCTCTCAACGGGCTCTCTAATACACTTCAGTCATCAACGTCTCTGTCCATACTGATTGAATTCTCACCAATCTCAATGCTAGAGGCAGGTGTTCAACCACAAGCCTTAATTGAACTTCTCTCGCATGACTTAAAAATGCACTGTTTTCGCTACATTCGAGATGAGTGGGTACTGGTGCCGGGAGTCGAATTGATTAGTTCCATGAAACCGCTTGAACAATTGGATTTAACGGATCTCATAAGTCAAGTTAATGGTTTAGATGATAGTCAGCTAGAACATAAGATATCTGAGCGATTGACGGATCTCCAATTTCACTTTCCATTACTTGAAAATCAACTTTGGGTCACCTCAAAAGTACTTCGGCGCACGCTTGAAATCTTAACGCCTTTCCAGATTGATCTTGAAGTAGATTGGCTACATGCAATCGCGTCCAAACTAAACCAAGAAGATTCGTTATCTTTTTCTCGAGACGCAGTCCACCATATCGATCTGAGACAGATGACCACGCTAGGTTTGAGTAAGATCCTTGAACCCAATGATCAAGCCGGTCTTTTTAAGAAAACGAGACCGACTCGTTGGTCACATTACTGGACACTGCCGGAACATTCTTTTTTATGGAGAAATCTTTTTTTAGAATGCTTTGGTGAGGTAATGCCTCAAGAACTACTAAGATGGAAATATACCCTGCGAAGCGGATTTGGAATTGGCGCTTACAGCGAGCGCAGTCTGATCGGGTTTATTGGCGGTATGCCGCGTGATGTTTACTGGAATGGTGTGGCCGTTCAAGCCATCCAGGTCTGTGATGTTATGGTCGACCCTGAATTTCGACACTTGCAACCGAAACATGGAGTATTCCAACAACTGACCGCGCGGTTTCTGAGCACACAAATCAGCTCCAATGGACCCTATCAGTTAGGATTTGGATTTCCGTCTCAACGTGCTTTTCGTCTAGCAGAACGCTTCAACCTATATGCGTCTGTCGACTCCATGATCCGGCTTGAATGGCCATGCCAGATCACTCTACGTGGCTATCTCTCAAGATCGCGGGTGGTCCGTGAAAATGATGAGGTAATAGTCAATCGATTGGGCGAGTCTATGCATCATTCGTTTGCAACATCAATTATCGGTAAACGCGATTGGACCTATTTGAATTCTCGTTATTTAGTGCATCCAATACACCAGTACGTGTGCCGGCTTGTGATTTCACGACTCACTGGTCATACCCAGGGGGTCATGGTCTTTAGATGCCACCACGATGGTGTGTTGGAATGGGTAGATCTGATAGCACCAAGACAGAACTTTGAACACATGATTCATGCGGCACTCCGGTTCTCGAGACGCACGCAAAATTCAACTCTGTTTTTATGGGTAACAGAAAGTCATCGAAAGTTATTCGACACCCTCTCCCCATTAGTAAAACCACTTGATGTCATTGTTCCAGCATATAATTCCGAGCAGGCGCCTGCGATTCAAGATATTGTTGATCGCTGGTTTCTGATGTCCGGGGACAGTGACTTTCATTAATGCCAAATCATCAGATAACACATACAGATGCTACTGACTTCGTAAGTGAACAGGATTTACTGGGAGAAGTCTCCACAGATCTGCCTCAATACCAACGAGTTGTGATTTTTGCTCCACACCCGGATGATGAAGTTTTTGGTGCAGGCGGTACACTTCAGCGTTTGGCATCCAGCGGCGTTGATATTCATCAAATTATCATTACCTCAGGGGATCACACGTCAGACGGTGAAAACGCTAATATTCGGCGTGTAGAGTCGAGAAAAGCGGCTCAGTGTCTTGGTCTGCCAGAACCGATCTTTTGGGATTTTCCAGATCGCACATTAACGGATTCACCTGTTTTTGTGGAGCGCGTCCAAAGCAGCCTTAAAGCATTGATGGTCGACGCCGTGATGGTCCCAGGACTTGATGAGGTCCATCCTGATCACCGTGCGACAACGCAAGTAGTTACCTCAATTATTCAATCTGAGGATCAACCCGTTGATCTCATTTTTTACGAGATCAGTCGGCCAATTGCGCACCCAAACTGGTTTGTCGACATTAGTCGAAGCGAAAAATGTGAGGCGATGCAGTGTTTCAGGAGCCAACAAGCGGCAGAGCCCTATGCTGAACGAATTTATGGACTGAATCAGTATCGGAGCTATCACCTCGGTTCAGCTGTTAAAGCCGCAGAGGCCTTTTTGAAAGTATCTAGGCAAACGGTTGAATCAGGTCATGCCGAATTAGGAGAGGGTGACTGGGACGCCAGATTGCTTCGACTAGAACACCAGAACACAATCAAAACACATCTAAGTCAAATCCGACAACTTCAAGGTCAAAAACGTGGTTTAGACTATGAAATACGTCGTCTTAATGCAGCACTGACCGAGATTCAACAAAGCTCATCGTGGAAAATCACTCGCCCATTACGTAAGCTGAAAACCCGTATGCAAAGACTCAAGCGAGTTCTTGGGTGTCTATCGACTCTAACCCGCGACCTCGGCGGCATGACCCGCGTCATTCCAATAGCAATCCGGGTCATCCGTCAAGAGGGTCTACGTATCTTTTGGTGGCGCATCGTCAATAAGCTGAAAACGCATCAACTGGATCCAGCACAACAAAGACAGGGGCAACTGACCGCACCGCGAGTAATTCCTTATTATCTAGACCCTGGAGCGCATCATACAGTTCCGTCATCGAGACCGATTCACTTGGCCGTTCACCTCCATTTGTTTCATTTGGATCAGGCAGACCTATGGGTGTCTCGATTAAACAGCATCCAAAGACCCTTTGATCTTTTCATTTCTATCTCCGAAACTGACAGATCGGAGCAGCATCCGCTGAACATCCTGTTCAAAGATGCACTTAACCACCTGAATCATATTCAGATTCAAGCAGTACCAAACCGAGGTCGCGACCTGGCTCCAATGATAATCACCTTTGGCAAACAGCTCCAAACCTATCAAGTCGTCGGCCATTTTCACAGCAAAGTTAGCCCGCATAACCGAGCATTGTCACACTGGCGTGACCACATCTTAGATCTTTTACTTGGCGCCGCAGATACACACCAGCAGTCGGTCGAGCAGATTATGGAACTGATCGCCACGCGAGCCAGTGTGGTCTATCCAGAAGCTTTCGATGCCCTTCTGGAGGATCACTCGGGTTGGGGCGGCAATTGGGATCTGGCGTGTGAGTTTTGTGAGCGACATGGCTTGTGTGATCTCACAGACTACCCAAGTGTAGAGTTTCCACGAGGCAGTATGTTTTGGGCACGGACCACGAGTCTGGCGCCACTTCTCAATCTGCCGCTTGAGTTTAAAGACTTTCCAACAGAGCCGATTGCAACCGATGGGACGCTGGCCCATGCGCTCGAACGACTGCTACTCGTAGTTGCTGACCAGGGTGACGGGCAGTTAATCCGATTGCACCGAGGCGACAGCCTTAAAGACAAGCCACACTATGAGAGCCCCATGGACTTTTCGCATCTGCCAAGCCCGGCAGTTCGTGCTCTGGCTTTTTATCTGCCACAATTTCACTCGATTCCTGAAAACGATCTGTGGCATGGTGAGGGGTTCACAGAATGGACCAAGGTACGAGCAAGCACACCACTATTTACGGGGCACCACCAGCAACACCGGCCACATCCAGACATTGGTTATTACTTACTCAACTCGCCCGAGCCCCTAAAATATCAAGCTAACCTCCTCAGTCGTTCCGGACTCGCCGGCATGGTGTTTTATCACTATTGGTTTAGCGGCAAGCTCATACTTGAAGAGCCCGCGCAGATGCTTCTCGCACATCCTGAGATTTCAATGCCGTTTGCATTTTGTTGGGCAAATGAGAACTGGACACGGAGATGGGACGGAAATACGAAAGATGTTCTTCTTGAACAAATCTACTCAGCCAAGGACGCCAAAGATTTCATTACATACTTGATACCATTTTTTAAAGACCCTCGTTATCTATGTGTCAATCAGCGTCCTATTCTTTTAATTTATCGTCCAGCGGATCTTCCAAAGAGCGTGGATTACATCGGCATCTGGAGCGCATGTTGTGAGGCATCTGGAATAGCGGCTCCTTACTGTATCGGTGTGTTGACACGAGGTGCTTCTCAGCCGGCGGCTTTAGGCATGGAAGCAGGATTGGAGCGCGTTTTACACGACTGGGGCGGGGGAGCCATCCCAGAACTTAAGAATACCGTTGACGCTTACCAGCCATTACATGGAAGTATCTTGGAGTATAATGCTGTGGCAGCGCATTATGAGGCTAATCGTCCAGTCAAAGACGCCACCGTATTCCGGTCTGTGATACCACAATGGGATAACACACCCCGCTATGGTGATCGAGCCAACGTCGTTCACGGCTCAACGCCAACTCGATATGAACAGTGGCTAAGACAGGTAGTCGAACAAACTCAACATTACATGGAGGGTGACGAGAGGCTGATATTTATTAACGCCTGGAATGAATGGGCTGAAGGTGCACATCTTGAGCCAGACACGCAATTCGGATACGCCTATCTAAATGCTACTGGGCGCGCTGTATATGGATCCAACGATGGACGGTTTCTTGCGACCCACACAAAGAAGCATTTAGAAATTCAGATAGAACCCTCTATGCAAGCAGCGTTTAGCCAACAGTGGTCGGAAATCTTACTTAATTTTAAGGCTCTACAAGCTGACGGTTGGACGCTCTATTCAGATATTGTTTACGACGATATCCGTCCTCGAGACCAGGCTCCCCGAGAATCGTGGTTTCTTCAATTCCGAGCGGCCTGTTTATTAACACCCGATGCAATAATAACGATGTTCAAAGAAGCAGCCTCTCGACCAGACACGACTGAGGCAATCCTATTATTCAGTGAGAGTCAGTTACCGTCATATGGACCAGACGGTCAAATTAGCCGTCAAGACGCATTCAATGCTCCTATCCTTCTCCATCCTCCTAGTTATTGGACCGACGGAATTAGGGCAGTTCGTGCCATTACTGGAACCCCAGCGTTTGCGATGAACTCAGAACAACGGCACCAAAATGCAGTCACACTAGTTGTTCGCTTCCATAACGGGGGATCACTGGATTTATTGGCCGAAGCTTTAACCTCAATAGCGGCGCAAAAGGGCGCTAACGTGTCGCCATTGATTGCATTGCAATCTCCAACGCAAATGATTTATCAGGCCGTGACTCAACTAGTGTCACGGATTGCCTGGCCCGATCGGATATCACCTCAAATCAAGGTATTCGACGAAGATAACGGGGATCTGCGATCGGTAATGCTGAATGAATCCTTACAATCCACCGCAACACGATATGTTGGATTTCTCGACCATGACGATCTATTACTTCCAGATGCATGTCATTGGCGAATCGAGCGCCTCAAACAAACGGGGTCAGCGGTAACTTTTGGTCGAATTTACAACACGCGGAGCGATAAGTTGAACCGACGGCTATTAGACCGTGGTCGCCTGTATGAATATAATCGAACTTATGAAGAGTTCCTTGTGCTCAACCACTGTCCATTGCACGGCGTTCTTCTTGATCGGCATTTGCTCAGCGGTAAGACAGTGATATATCGACCGCAGCAGCGATACCTGGAGGACTATGCCTTGCTACTGCAGGTGGTGTCAGCAAACAATACCGATTGGGGTGCATTGGCACTCAATCATTATGTTGGTGACTATCGTCATCTAGAGGATGGTGATCACACACTCGCACTGAGCGACCCTGAGAAGCGAGCTCAGGTCCTAGAGTCGGCCGAATATCTCGATGCATCAAATTGGATCCAAAAGATCCAAAACCATCTGCGAAGTGGGAACGATTTGGAGACACTTAGCCCGCCGAAAGACGGAAGAAAGATTGTGTTGTGATTCATGTCACGAGGGTTTATTGCAAGAATACCGAAACACTACAAAGATTCGTCATATACGATCATAGAAATATGATCTATATGTTGTTAACAACTAGTTAAACAGGAGAGCCCATGGCATCGATCGATTATACATTTCCGTCGTTGAGTTTATCGATGGAGGATACGCCAACGCAGATTTCACAATATACCCTTGTCGTTGGCTCAGCTAGTGAAGATTCCATCTCAGTCGGAACCGACTTGGCGACCGTCGAATCTTTGAGTACAGAAAATGGCAATCTGTCGTGGCAGCTCGACGATGGTTCGACCATCTTAGTAACCTCAGAAGTGGATTATATTTTGGGTGGAAGTGGGCAACCCTATTATATGAATCTCAATACAGAAAGCTCCGCGCAAGTGGGGTACGTAATGAACGGACAATCCCGAGCTGTAATCAGTTATGAATGGCTAGACGCATACAATGCCGGCACATTGACTGTCTCCTATCAAAATCTAGGCGGCAGTGAAGCGATTGATACGGTCATCGAAGGAGCCGGGGGTACTATCATCTTCGCTGATTATAATCTGGAAGAGCGTCTCGATGAAATCATCACCATCGGAACCATTAACGGCGGTATCATTATTGACTTTGGCGTGTCAGGCGCGGCTTAAGGATCATTATGGAATTCAACATACGTCAAGCAACTGCTGACGACATCACATCGATCGTCGCACTCTCACTGGAGCACCTTGAAAACCAACAGGTTCAGATCGATGAGGGTACTGTGCAGGTAACATTTCAAGTATTGCTTGAGCACCCTGCATATCAAGTGTTTGTAGCAAATCGATCGGATCAAGGCCTTGTGGGATTAATCACAGCCGGTACATGTCCTCTGAATGATAGCGAGCACAATCTAGTTTTCCTCGAAAATTTATTTGTTCTCGAATCTGCTCGTTCACACGGTATCGCCCACCAGTTGATAGATGCAGTAATGATGCAATCGACCACCGAAAAGCCAATCTACGCGACCTCTGTGAACTCCTCTGATGTGGCTGACACAGGAACGCTATTTGTGAACGCAGGCTATCGACAAGCCGATGATCACACCACCGCGCGACTAGTCGAGTCATTAAAAGCACTCCCTCTTGAGCGTGGCTTGGAGGGTGAA
>MDTB01101412.1_pt1 | contig 10371 bp, 9 predicted proteins | sample 811161 | NCBI WGS metagenome assembly MDTB01 (sample SAMN05326650, study PRJNA326480) | marine metagenome | isolation source: seawater | place: Mediterranean Sea | collected 2009
ACTACACTGACAATGCTATGTTGTAGGATTAAATCATACAGCTCTTTGTGTTTATTGATGGACAAGACTTTTGAATCATTCAGCCCAGCAGGGACTTTACTTGGATTAAGGATCACTGCAGCAGCCGTAACAGGTCCAGCCAAAGGCCCGCGGCCAACCTCATCTACACCTGCGACAAGCCCAAACCCTTGGGCCTGCAAGTATGCTTCAAAAGAAAAATCAGGACCCAAAATAGGGGTACCACATGTAATCTTCTGTTTTCAGGAGACAGAGATAAAAAACTAAAAAACCTGCCAAATATTTGGCAGGTTTTTCATTATTTATCGCATGAAGCGTCATTAATCATCACATAATGGCTAATTAATTAAGCGCAGCATCCGTGATCGCATGTGTCCAAGCACCTTCAGGTTTTTTAGTAATAACTGGATCAGAACCACCCGCCATCAATGTTGCTACAGTACGTTCATAATCTGCAGGATCTAACGATCCATCAGAACCAGCCGTCAACTTAGCTATTTCACTCATCATACGTACTTGGTGAGCTTCACTTGTGGCGCCCGACTCATCATTATCAAGCACAATACTAGCCGCCTCCTGAGGGTTGGCCTCTGCATATTTCCAACCTTTCATTGAGGCACGTACAAAACGAACCATCTTCTCCGCAAAAGCAGGATTTTTCAGATTATCCTCAAGCACATAAATACCGTCTTCCAATGTCGCCACGCCTTGATTTTCATATTTGAATGTGACCAACTCATCTTCTGAAACACCTGCGTCCAAGACCTGCCCATATTCATTATATGTCATTGTTGAAATACAATCTGCTTGTCGCTGAAGCAAAGGATCAACATTAAAGCCTTGGCGCAGAACTGTAACCCCATCTGAGCCTCCATCAGTTGAAATTCCTTCTTGACTCATCCAACTCAGAAATGGGTACTCGTTACCGAAGAACCATACACCTATAGTTTTTCCTTTGAAATCCGCAGGGCTTTTAATTCCAGTGTCTTTCCAACATGTCAGCATTAGCCCGGACGACTTAAAGGGCTGGGCAATATTTACAACAGGCAAACCTTTTTCGCGTGCAGCCAAAGCTGATGGCATCCAGTTCAGCATTGCATCTGCGCCACCACCAGCTAAAACTTGTGGGGGTGCAATGTCCGGACCACCAGGCAGAATCGTTACATCCAAGTTTTCCGCAGTGTAATAACCTTTATCTAAGGCAACGTAGTAGCCCGCAAATTGAGCTTGTGTAACCCATTGTAATTGTAGCCTTACTTCATCTGCGGCGTGAGCAGCAGTTGACACAATTAGCGCCAACGCGCCAGTTAGTAGTTTTTTCATGTTAATCTCCAAATATGTTGGTTTACTTCGCTCTTTTTAACCTCTTTGCGAGGGATGCCAAAATGTGATCCCTTTCTCTATTATTACCACCGCGCTGTAAAAAGCGCTACCTGCAAAAGCAGCTACTACGATTTCCGCCCAGACCATATCGAGAGCAAGTTGGCCTATAGATGCTGAAATCCTAAAACCCATACCTACCGTCGGTGACCCAAAAAATTCCGCAACAATTGCGCCAATCAGTGCCAATGTGGTTGAAATTTTAAGTCCATTAAAAATAAAAGGCATGGCCGCTGGTAATCTGAGTTTAGCAAACGCTTGCCATGGGCCCGCCGCATAAGTTTGCATCAAGTCACGTTGCATAGAAGTTGTTTCTCCCAAGCCCGCCACTGTATTTACAAGCATGGGAAAAAATACCATTAAAACTACGACTGCAGATTTTGAATGCCAATCAAAGCCAAACCACATTACCAATATTGGCGCAGTTCCAATAATTGGCAATGCAGCCAAAAAATTACCCACAGGTAGAAGTCCACGGCGCAAAAAATCAAAGCGATCCACCATCAATGCAGTAAAAAATGCAGCCAAACATCCAATCGCATAGCCGCTCAGAGCGCCCTTGACAAAAGTCTGAACAAAATCTTTCCACAGAATAGGAAGCTTTTGGCAGAAAGTGTCAAATATCATAGATGGCGGAGGCAATATTACTAAAGGCACCTCAAGACCTCTCACTAACAACTCCCAAACTGCCAAGAGTGTCAGCCCAAAAATTGCAGGTACTAGCAGTTTTATACGGCGCGTGTTTGAGGCTGAACTATTGGCTAGGCGAATGTTTATCCACCAAGCCAGAGGCCAGATGATCATCGCTAAGATCACTGCACTCATAACATCCCCATCTTTTTCAGTGTTATACGTTGTAATAATCCAATGATAGCAACCAATGTTGCGGCCAAGCAAGCGGCTGCCAATAAAGCTGACCATATTTGCACAGTTTGTCCATAATAAGACCCAGCCAATAATCTCGCACCTAAGCCTCGGATTGCCCCAGTTGGCAGCTCACCAACAATTGCCCCTACCAAACTAGCGGCAATGCCAATTTTTAAAGACGCAAATAAGTAAGGTATTGAAGACGGGAGGCGCAATTTCCAAAAACCGTGCACAGAGTTACTATTATAAGTTTTAAGTAGGTCTAATTGCATAGGATCAGGGCTACGCAATCCTTTAACCATTCCAACTACCACTGGAAAGAAGCTGAGATAGGCACTAATAATCGCTTTTGGTAAAAGTCCTTGGATGCCAATTGAATTCAGCACTACAATGATCATTGGAGCAATTGCTAGAATAGGTATCGTTTGAGAGGCTATAGCCCATGGCATGACACTCATCTCCATTGCACGATTATAAACAATGCCCACTGCAAGTATAATTCCCAGACCCGTTCCAATCGCAAAGCCAAGCAAAGTAGCACTCAAAGTAATCCAGCCATGGAATACCAAACTACGCTTTGAGGTTATTTTTTTATTGGCAGTCGTATTCCAAAATTCTACTAAGACTTGATGGGGTGCTGGCAAGCGCGGCCTTGCCTGATTGAAGGTTTGTCGTATTGCAAACGTATTTTTAGACACAAGTAAAAATGGAGATAAATTGCGTCGATCTTTAGCTCCAGATGGATCAACTACAGCGCCACCACGCTCTGCATCAGTTAGCGCCGTTTTAATATTCATCGGCACAACAGCTGCGTACCAGAGACCAGCCAATGTCACAACCACAATAACAATTGGAACAATAGTATTCCTCATTCAGATCTATGTCCCGACCTGAGGCCCTCACGAACCCTGTGTGCGATTTCGATGAATTCCAGACTATCCCGTATTTCTAACGGCCTTTTATTTGGCAACGGGCTATCGATTATGTCTGTTATACGACCAGGCCGTGGTGACATGACAACAATTTTTGTAGATAAATATACTGCTTCTGGAATTGAATGAGTAACAAACCCAATCGTCTTTTTGGTTCGTTGCCACAACTCAAGTAATTGTTCATTTAAATGATCGCGAACGATTTCATCAAGTGCACCAAACGGTTCGTCCATCAACAAAATGTCAGCGTCAAAAGCAAGCGCCCTAGCAATTGATGCTCGTTGCTGCATACCACCAGAAAGCTGCCATGGGAATTTATTTTCAAAATCGCTTAAGTCTACCAATTCCAAAACTTTGTTCACGCGATTAGTTTGTTCAAACTTGCTATACCCCATTATCTCTAGTGGAAGGCGTATGTTTCTACCAATTGTACGCCAGGGGTAAAGGCTAGCCGACTGGAAAACGTAACCATAAGCACGCTTTTTCCTGGCCTCTCCTGGCGACATATTGTTGATGGTGATGGAGCCGCCTGTTGGTTTTTCTAAATCTGCCATCACACGCAGAAAGGTTGTTTTTCCACAACCAGAAGGTCCAATAAAACTAACAAACTCACCCTTTTTAATATCTAAATTTATATCTGTGAGTGCGCTAACTGGGCCGTCCGCCGTCTCAAAGGTTAAAGACAGGTGACTGGCAGCAATTACTGGTGTTGTATCCATTTTCGGGTTTAGCTTTCATATGCGTTCTGATAGCCTTCGTATAGTCGATAATTAAATGCCCGCAGGTATATTCATCGGATCTCGATTTATCTGCTTGGGCGCAGTCAGCTCTTTCCATTTACCGAGAGCAATATTGGGCGACGGGAAGGCAGGACGAGGCACAAAGCGGCCACGACCGGGATTAGGTTGACTATTTTGCCCCCAAGCCCAAATCACATCACCTCGGCTGAGGGTATAACGCGACTGCGCACTAACATCAAACCCCTCAAAAACATTATAGTCTAGGATTGAATGGTGATTGGCTGTACTAATCGTTTTAGAAATTTTTGGATCCCAGACCACAATATCCGCATCCGCCCCTTCTACAATCGCACCTTTCTTTGGATATATATTCAGTATTTTGGCGATATTTGTACTTGTAACGGCGACGAATTCATTAGGTGTTAAACGTCCCGTTTCAACGCCTTCGGTCCATAAAACGGCAAGGCGTTCCTCCAATCCATTCGAACCATTTGGAATCAAACAGAAGTTATCCTTACCCATAAACTTTTGTTCGCTAGTAAAAGCGGCATGATCTGTCGCAACAACCTGAAGAGACCCTGACTGCAAACCTGCCCAAAGGCTTGCTTGATGCTCTTTATTACGGAATGGCGGCGACATGACTCGACGGGCTGAATGCATCCAGTCACCTTTAAAGTATTCACTTTCATCCAGCGTAAGAAATTGTGCAAGCGGTTCACCATAGACCCGCATGCCTTTTTGGCGAGCTCTCCGAATTGCTTCATGGGATTGCTCGCAACTGACATGAACGATATATAAAGGCACGCCTGCCGCATCAGCAATAGTGATGGCGCGGTTGGCCGCTTCACCTTCAAATTCCGGTGGGCGCGAATAAGCATGCCCTTCTGGACCCGTGATACCTTGTTCCAACATCTGTTGCTGCATATCAGCGACTAAGTCTCCGTTTTCAGCATGTACCATAGGCAATGCACCGATATCGCGGCAGCGCTTAAAGCTTGCAAACATTTCGTCATCTTCAATCATCAAGGCACCTTTATAGGCCATGAAGTGCTTGAAAGAGTTTACTCCCATATCAACAGCATCTTTCATGCCGTTGAAAACATCCTCATTCCAACCTGTAATCGCCATGTGGTAGCCAACATCGGAGCAAATTTGTGGCGCCGACTTACGATGCCATTCATTGATAGCATTCTTGATAGACCCATCTTCGCCAGGCAAACAGAAATCAACAACCATAGTTGTTCCACCTGCAGCAGCAGCCCACGTACCCGTTTCAAATGTTTCAGCAGCCGTTGTTCCCATAAATGGCATCTCAAGATGGGTATGAGGGTCAATACCACCTGGTATGACATAGGCACCTTCGGCATCAATATATTCATCCCCCAGTAGGTTTTCACCGATTTGTTTGATAAGTTCGCCCTCTATAAGGACGTCCGCTTTCCAGGTGCGGTCAGCAGTACAAACTATGCCACCTCTAATAACTTTGCTCATTTCAGTTTTCCTTATCGGCTGCATTAAACTTTTTTTATTCTACGATCTCTGCGGTTTCGACCACAGCATGGAACAGAACCTCCGCTCCAGCCGTTGACCATTCCTTAGAGATATCCTCAGATTCATTGTGACTAAGTCCATCTACGCAAGGACACATTATCATTGCAGTTGGCGCGACTTTGTTGATCCAGCATGCATCGTGTCCCGCGCCTGAAATTATGTTTCGGTGCGAATAGCCGAGCCTTTCAGCCGCATCCCTGACGGCACTCACACATCTCTCATCAAATGTGACAGGATCAAAACCACCAACCTTTTCAAATTCGATAACTAATCCCAAATCGTCACATATTGTCTTTGCGTTTGCGTGCAAACGCCTTTCCATATCTTGTATAACAGACAAATCAGGACTGCGGAAATCTACGGTAAAGACCACTTTACCAGGAATAACGTTACGAGAATTTGGATAAACGTCGATATGGCCAGCAGCGCCAACGGCATGCGGTTTGTGACTCCATGCAATCTCATCCACAAGACTTAAAACCTTGGCCATCCCTAGACCTGCGTTTTTCCGCATCGGCATCGGTGTGGATCCCGTGTGCGCATCATTACCAATGATAGTCACCTGCGTCCAGCTCAGTCCTTGACCATGCGTAACCACACCAACATCTATTCCGTCAGCCTCTAGAATAGGACCTTGTTCGATATGAAGTTCGAAGAATGCATGCATCTTTCGTGCGCCACCTTCTTCGTCGCCGCACCAGCCAATCCGTTTGAGTTCATCACCAAAGGCTTTGCCATCTGCATCAACCCGTTGATACGCCCACTCTTGATCATGGACGCCGGCAAAAACACCAGACGATAGCATCGCTGGCGCATAGCGAGTGCCTTCTTCATTGGTGAAATTGGTTACGACAATGGGATGACGTGTTTTAATACTCATGTCGTTAAGACTTCGAAGGATTTCCAATCCTCCCAATACACCCAATATACCATCATATTTACCGCCAGTTGGCTGAGTGTCGAGATGGGATCCAACATACACAGGCAACGCGTCAGGATCAGATCCTTCCCTGCGGGCAAACATATTGCCCATTTGATCAAGACCCATTTCACAGCCAGCTGCTTCGCACCAAGATTGAAACAGCGCACGGCCTTCGCTATCTTCATCTGTCAAGGTCTGGCGATTATTACCACCGGCGACACCTGGCCCAATTTTGGCCATTTCCATAAGGCTATCCCAGAGCCTGTCTCCATTAATCCTTAAGTTCTCTCCTTGCGCCGCCATAGCAATCTCCTGTGCCTATATTCTGCCGTTGCTGCTATAAAAAGATATATTTATTCAAGAATATTTCATCTCATTCAGTTTGCATCTTTTCCTATTGAAACCCCATCCAGATTTGTCGATCCAAAACAATTTACCATTTGGTGACATTGAGCCTAGCACAGCAGTCTTATCAGTCAACATTGATATACCGAAAACATATCCAGAAAGTATGTATCCGCAAGGGCACTATTTATCTCGTGGAATACACTGGCATTGATCCGGTAGCTTTGGTAGGCTCATTGCATATGACTTTAGAAAAAGCCAAACCACGCACTCGAATACAAAAACAAAATATCGCGGCAATCATGGATGCTGCGCTAGAGGTATTCTCGACAAATGGCTTTCATGGTGCCACACTAGATCAAATAGCCCAAGCTGCAGGTATATCCAAACCTAACCTACTTTATTATTTTAACAGCAAACAAGCGATCCACATCGCATTGCTAAGTGAATTGCTCGGTGTTTGGTTAGCACCCTTAAGAGAAATTAACCCGGAGGGTGATGCTCAAGCAGAATTGATGGCTTATATCCGCAGAAAACTTGAATTATCGCGAAATTTTCCCAGAGAAAGCCGTCTATTTGCAAATGAAATCGTTCAAGGTGCTCCACGAATGGAGGTATTTTTACAAAATGACCTAAAACAATTGGTAGACGAACAAGCAAAAGTCATTCTTAATTGGATGGACGATGGTAAACTAGCACTTTTGGATCCGTATCACCTGATCTTTTCTATATGGGCAATGACTCAGCACTATGCCGATTTTGACGCACAGATACGCATGGTGCGCGCCGATCAGATAACAGATTCTCACGACGGTGCCGAGGAATTTGTCCAGAGCATTTTTCAAAAAATTTTAGCGCCTTAATATTAACTATTCCGCCGCCTGCGCCGACGGGTTGTTAGGATGCGTTGTCCAATCTCCATGTTCTGCCGAAACGGGAATGCCAGTGCGCTCATCCATTGCTCCTACTGGCAATGTTTCCATAGTAATACACCCCTCTACTGGGCAAACATTGACGCAAAGATTACAAGCAACGCATTCATCGTCTTTGACTTCAAAGATACGGTCTGGCGTTATTGAAATCGCCTGATGACTGGTATCTTCACAAGCAGCGTAGCAACGGCCACATTTAATGCAATCATCTTGATTGATACGCGCTTTAGTTACGTGATTCAAATTGAGGTATTGCCAGTCCGTCACATTAGGAACGGCACCACCAATAAATTGATCTATGGTTGTATATTGCTTTTCGTCCATCCATTCTGAAAGCCCAGAAATCATTTCTTGAACGATCTTGAATCCATAAGTCATTGCAGCGGTACAGACTTGTACGTTGCCTGCACCGAGAGCCATAAATTCCGCCGCGTCACGCCAGTTTGTGACACCGCCGATGCCAGAAATTGGAATATCGCGTGTGATCGGATTACGAGCGATCTGGGCAACCATATTCAATGCTATTGGCTTCACAGCCGGTCCACAATAACCACCATGGGTACCTTTTCCATCAATTGTTGGAGTAGGAGCCATTAAGTCCAGGTCCACTCCAGTTACAGATGTGATCGTATTGATCAGGCTTACCGCATCTGCACCACCTTTCAAGGCAGCATGTGCTGGCTGACATATATCAGAGATATTAGGTGTTAACTTAACAATACAAGGCATGCGAGTTGTTTCTTTAACCCAGCGCGTCACCATTTCCACATATTCTGGCACTTGGCCGACGGCCGAGCCCATACCCCGTTCAGCCATTCCATGCGGGCACCCAAAATTCAATTCCACACCGTCTGCTCCAGTCTCTTCTACCAACGGCAAAATAGCTTTCCAAGCTCCCTCTTCACAAGGCACCATTAAAGATGCAACAACGGCGCGGTCGGGATAGTCTCGTTTCACAGCCTTTATCTCACGAAGATTGATTTCAAGAGGCCGATCCGTGATAAGTTCAATGTTGTTTAGTCCCAAGAGACGCCGATCTGCCCCCCATATTGCCCCATATCGTGGGCCATTCACATTCACGATTGGCGGCCCTTCAGAGCCAAGCGTTTTCCATATGACCCCGCCCCAACCCGCCTCGAAAGCACGGCGAACATTGTATTCCTTATCTGTGGGCGGCGCAGATGCTAGCCAAAAAGGATTGGGCGATTTAATTCCTAGAAAATTGCTTTGTAGACTTGCCATTTAAAAGACCTTTCGGAGTAGGGAATCTGACTTTCAAGCCATCAATGTACGGTGGATATCTTCGGCTGCATCTCGGCCCTGTGCAACGGCTGTAACAGTTAGATCGTCGCCATGGCTTGCACAGTCGCCGCCAGCCCAAATTTTGGCATGGGATGTTTTACCATTTTCACTGACAGCGATCTTGCGCCCGTCTATCTTCAATAGGCTTGGTACGCCGGTAAGGCTTTGCCCAATAGCTTTGAAAACCTGATCTGCTTTAAGACGAAAGGTGTCATCCGTACGCTGTAATCCGAGTAGCCCATCAACTGTGTAGGAAAATTCGATTTCTTGAACGGCACCATTTCCTATTATCCTAGTTGGCTCTGCATTTGTGATGATATTGACGCCGCGCGAGGCTGCAATATCTTGCTCGTATTTTGACGCATTCATCCGCTCGCGGCCTCTGCGATAAACAAGATGTACATTTTGAGCTCCAAGAAGCTTGGATTGGACAGCCGCATCAACGGCCGTCATTCCGCCTCCTATAACGACGACATGACGTCCGACGGGGAGAGTTGATAGATCTTTTGTCTGACGAAGGTTATGAATGAATGAGACCGCATCAATAACATGGTCCTTTTCTTCACCAGAAAGTCCAAGCTCATTAACACCACCGAGTCCCATACCTAAAAAAACCGCATCAAAATCTTCTAACAAGCCCTCAAGATAAATATCTTTTCCGAGAGTCTTACCAAGGTCCAGTTCGATACCACCTATTTTTAAAAGCCAGTCAACCTCTGAAGCTGCAAACTCATTTGTCGATTTGTAAGCTGCAATTCCAAATTCATTTAATCCGCCTGCTTTGAGATTGGCGTCAGAAATACGTACCGCATGTCCATGCATTGCAAGACGGTGGGCGCAAGCTAAACCTGCTGGCCCAGCACCGACAACCGCAACAGTCTTACCAGTTTCTGCCTGACGTACAAATGGGTGCTCTCCAGTTTGCATGAGCGTATCCGTCGCAAATCGCTGTAATCGGCCTATGTCGACTGGTTTGCCTTCAGCTATTTCGCGTACACACGCCTCTTCGCAAAGCGTTTCAGTCGGGCAGACCCGCGCGCACATCCCACCAAGAATATTCTGTGCTAAAATCGTTTTTGCGGATGCTTCTGGTGTTCCAGTGGCAATTTGACGAATGAAAAGTGGAATGTCGATATCCGTCGGGCAGGATGTTACGCATGGCGCTTCGTAACAAAAGTAACAACGATCCGCCGCTACTAATGCCTCATGAGGGTCGAGGGGCGGATGTAAATCTAAAAAGTTGTCTTTGTATTCGTTTGCTTGCAAACGAGCCGAAACAACACCGGATCCTTGATTTAGCTGAGACACGTTTCGCTCCTGGCTTTTTCTACATCGAAGAGAATGCCACAAGTTTAATTTTTTATCAATTGGTAAAATTAATG
>MDTB01205490.1_pt1 | contig 10371 bp, 8 predicted proteins | sample 811161 | NCBI WGS metagenome assembly MDTB01 (sample SAMN05326650, study PRJNA326480) | marine metagenome | isolation source: seawater | place: Mediterranean Sea | collected 2009
GCAGTACGCAGAAAATTACCAGTGCAATGGAGATGGTGGCGGCTAGTAAAATGCGGCGTGCGCAGGACCGTATGTCACTCGGTAAGCCTTATGCTAAGAGAATTCGCGATGTAGTTGGGCATGTGGCGAACGCGGTCTCAGAGTATCATCATCCTTATTTGCAGCAGCGTGATGTCAAGCGCGTAGCCTATATTGTGGTGTCGACTGATAGGGGTTTGTGTGGCGGTTTGAACATCAACTCGTTCAAAGCTGCGGTGAAATCTATGCACGCCTGGGCGGTCGAGGATGTCGACGTTGACATATGTGTGATCGGTAATAAGGCAGCTGCTTTTTTTGCCAGTGTTGGGGGAAATGTGACCGCGTCGATTAAAGATGTCGGCGATGAGCCCACCGTTTCGGACATGATCGGTGGCGTTAAAGTGATGTTAGATGCCTACGACGAAGGCCGCATCGATAAACTTTTTTTGGTGAGTAATGAGTTTGTTAACACCATGACTCAGACCCCTCGGGTAGAGCAGTTGCTTCCCCTTGAGCCGAGTCAAGATAAGGCTTTGACGCATCATTGGGATTACATTTATGAGCCAGATGCGGTGGAGTTATTGGACGGACTTTTGATCCGTTATATCGAATCCCAGGTTTACCAAGGTATCGTCGAAAATAAAGCCTGCGAGCAGGCCGCCCGAATGTTGGCTATGAAAAATGCCACTGAAAATGCGGGTGAATTAATCGACGAGCTGCAATTACTTTATAACAAGGCCCGCCAAGCTGCGATAACTCAGGAGTTATCGGAAATTGTGAGTGGAGCGGCAGCTGTTTAACGTAATGCGCGAACAAAATTTAAAAGTTTCAGTCAAGAGGAACCTGACATGAGTAGCGGAACAATCGTACAAATTATTGGCGCTGTAATCGATGTGGAATTTCCGCGTGATCAAGTGCCCAGTGTTTATGATGCATTAATATTAGACGACAAGGGTCTGACGCTCGAAGTGCAGCAGCAGTTGGGTGATGGCGTCGTACGAACAATCGCGATGGGATCCTCCGAAGGCATCAGTCGCGGACTGAGTGTGAAAAATACCAACGCGCCTATTTCGGTGCCTGTGGGCATAGAAACTCTGGGTCGTATTATGGATGTTTTGGGTAATCCTATTGACGAGAAAGGTCCAGTAGGTGCACAAGAAACTATGCCAATCCACCGAAAACCACCCGCCTACGACGATTTGTCGGCATCTGACGAGTTGTTGGAAACAGGGATTAAAGTGATTGATTTAGTCTGCCCCTTTGCAAAAGGCGGCAAAGTTGGGTTGTTCGGTGGTGCTGGTGTAGGTAAAACCGTCAATATGATGGAATTGATCAACAACATTGCGACGGAACATTCCGGTTTGTCGGTGTTCGCAGGGGTAGGCGAGCGAACGGGAGAGGGCAACGACTTTTATTACGAAATGCAGGAATCGGGCGTGGTGAATATCGAAAACCCCGCCGATTCGAAAGTTGCGATGGTGTATGGCCAGATGAATGAACCGCCAGGTAACCGCTTGCGTGTTGCATTGACGGGACTGACCATGGCAGAGAAGTTCCGGGACGAAGATAAAGATGTACTACTTTTTGTGGATAATATTTACCGGTACACGCTAGCTGGAACCGAAGTCTCGGCATTGTTGGGTCGGATGCCCTCGGCCGTGGGATATCAGCCGACCTTAGCGGAGGAGATGGGCGTGTTGCAAGAGCGTATTACATCGACTAAGACGGGGTCTATTACCTCAGTTCAGGCGGTTTATGTCCCTGCAGACGATTTGACGGATCCATCGCCCGCGACGACTTTTGCGCATTTGGACTCGACGGTTGTATTAAGCCGCGATATTGCGTCAAAAGGTATTTACCCTGCCGTCGACCCGTTGGACTCTACCTCTCGTCAGCTTGATCCGTTGATTATTGGCCAAGCGCATTATGAAGTAGCGCGGGGCGTGCAGTCGGTGCTCCAAAGGTACAAGGAATTAAAAGACATCATTGCGATTCTGGGAATGGATGAATTGTCCGAAGAGGACAAGCTTGCGGTGGCCAGAGCACGTAAGATTGAACGCTTCTTGTCGCAACCTTTCCATGTGGCAGAAGTTTTCACGGGATCGCCAGGCAAATATGTGTCGCTTAAAGATACTATTGCGGGCTTCCAAGGCATTTTGGATGGCGACTATGATCACCTGCCTGAGCAGGCTTTTTATATGGTCGGCTCGATTGAAGAAGCGGTCGAGAAAGCGACGAGTCTGTAAGCGTCGACGAGTAGAGGTAGTCCCGAATGGAAACATCAGTATATTGTGATATCGTTAGCGCAGATGAATCGCTGTTTTCAGGGGCGGTGCGAATGGTGGTAGCGACTGGATCCATCGGAGAAATGGGTATTACCCCCGGTCATGCACCTTTGCTAAGCCACTTAAAACCGGGTCCCGTTCGGTTAGTGATGGAGAATGAGGAAGAGCAAGTATTCTATCTGTCAGGTGGTTATATTGAGGTGCAACCAAATAATATCGCTATTTTGGCTGATACTGCCTTGCGTGCAGGCGATATTGACGAAGCTTCAGCCGCAGAGGCATTGAAGTCGGCGGAGCAGGCAATGGCGAACCTCTCCAGTGAAATTGATTACTCGAAAGCAGCAATCATGTTGGCAGAAGCCACAGCTCAGTTGCGCACTGTTCAGACATTGCGAAAGAAACTTGGTAGTTAAGGTTTTTTGATAAAGTAAAAATGTAAAAGGGTGGCGAGGCCGCCCTTTTTTATGGGCACTTGTTTTTTTGCGCGTTTGGCAGTACCTTCGAGTGATAATCTCTCATGGCTACCGCGACTAACAGGAGTAGGTAACGAGGCAATGGTGAATACGGATATCCTTATTCTTGCTGCAGGCAAGGGCACTCGAATGCGTTCCTCGCTCCCTAAGGTGCTACATGCAGTCGCGGGCAAGCCTCTACTAGAACATGTTCTGACAGCAGCACGAACAGTACCTAACGCCCGTCAGATCGTTGTTGTTGGGCACGGGGCTGAACGAATCGAGCAGGCTTTTTGTGCCGATGACTGTTTATTCGTGCAACAGGCTGAGCAACTGGGTACGGCACACGCTGTGCAGATGGCTTTGACACATTTACGTGATAACGCTCGGGTTCTTGTTTTATATGCCGATGTGCCTCTCATTAACCCTCAGACAATTGCTAAGCTTCTCGACGCGGTGAGTCACGGCCAAATGAGTTTACTCACCATTGAACGAGAAGATCCGAGCGGTTATGGGCGCATTGTCCGAAGTCAGTCGGGGGAGATAGACGCCATTGTCGAGCACAAAGACGCGCGACCTGATCAGCTCGATATTACCGAGGTCAACACGGGTGTTCTGGCGATTACAGCCGCGCACTTAAAAGCATGGTTGCCGTTGATTAATAACCAAAACTCGCAAAAAGAATATTACCTAACAGACCTCATTGCGATAGCTCGAGCGCATGGACACACCGTTAAAAGCGTTCAACCGCTGTCGCAGATCGAAACTGAGGGCATTAACGATCGCTTGCAATTGAGCCAAGTAGAGCGGGCCTATCAATTGCAATTGGCACAGTCTTTATTGAACGCAGGGACCTCCCTTGCAGATCCTTCGCGTTTTGACGTGCGAGGGACGCTGAGTGCAGGGACTGATAATTTTATCGATGTGAATTGCGTGTTCGAGGGGGACGTTGTCCTTGGCTCTGACGTGAATATTGGCCCTAATTGCTCAATTAGCGGCAGCGTAATTGGCGATGGCGTTGAGATAAAGGCGAATTCGGTCATTGAGTCGAGCATAATCGGCGATCAAGCGACCGTTGGGCCATTTGCCCGTTTACGCGCAGGCACCCAACTTGGGAAAGGGTCTAAGATCGGTAATTTCGTTGAAACAAAAAAAGCGCAACTTGGCGAAGGCAGCAAGGTCAGCCATCTGAGTTATGTAGGTGATGCGAAATTAGGTGATCACGTTAATATCGGCGCAGGCACTATTATGTGTAATTACGATGGCGTTAATAAGCATCAAACAACCATTGGCCACCATGTTTTTGTGGGCTCAAATTCAACTTTGGTTTCCCCGTTAACGTTGGCCGATGGCTCTTTTGTTGCTGCCGGTTCAACGCTCACACGTTCGGTTGACGAACGTGAGTTGGGCGTTGGACGCGCGAAACAACGCAATATTAGCGGTTGGACACCTCCGCGCGAAAAGCACAAGCGAGACTAATATTATGTGTGGGATTGTCGGAGCAGTTGCTCAGCGTAATGTTTATGGCATTCTAATCGAGGGATTACGTCGTTTGGAATACCGTGGCTATGACTCGGCGGGCGTGTCGATCATCGATTCGACGCAGACCTTACAAACGCGCAAAACACATGGCAAAGTCGCGGCGCTCGAGCATGCCGTCGCCGAAAACCCTGTATCGGGACGTACGGGTATTGCCCATACACGATGGGCGACGCACGGCGAGCCCAGCACTGTGAATTCGCACCCGCATACGTCAGGTGGTGTTGCTGTCGTGCATAACGGCATTATAGAAAATCACCAGGCTTTACGTACTGAGTTACTGGATGCTGGTTACTACTTTTCCTCTGAAACGGATAGCGAAGTAATTGCTCACTTAGTTCACAAGGCGCTTATAAAAACGTTAAATTTACGCGAGGCGGTGACCCAAGTCCTACCGCGCTTGGACGGCGCTTATGCGCTGGTAGTGGTGTCTGACGACGCACCTGGCGAGCTTGTCGGGGCTCGTAGTGGAAGCCCGTTGGTTATGGGGATTGGCGTCGAAGAGCTTTTTGTCGCATCAGACCAAATGGCGTTGCGGCAGGTTACGGACCGCTTTATTTTTTTGCAAGAGGGCGATTTAGTCGAGCTCAGAAACACAGGGTTTCGTCTCTTTGATGAATCGGGCGCCTCTGTGGAACGACCGGTACAGCAGCTGACCGAGCGCGATCGTGTTGTTGACAAGGGTGCTTATCGGCATTTTATGCAAAAGGAAATTTTTGAGCAGCCCACTGTGTTGGCAGCCACTACTGCCGGTCGCATCGGCACAGACTATTTACGCGAAGCCATTTTTGGATATCGGGCTGATGCCCTTTTTGGCGAAGCCGCCGCAGTCCAGTTGGTCGCTTGCGGGACCAGTTTTCACTCTGCGCTTGTTGCGAAACACTGGATCGAAGCCTATGCAGGAATACCCTGTCTGGTCGAGGTCGCCAGCGAATACCGCTACCGTGATGTAGCAGTGATCGATAACACGTTGTTTGTGTCTATTTCACAGTCGGGTGAGACGGCCGACACGCTGGCGGCCCTTCGCAAAGCGCGAACTTTGGCTTACTCCGGCTTTTTGGCAATTTGCAATGTGGCGAACAGTTCGCTCGTGCGTGAATCCGATGCAGCGCTAATGACCGAAGCGGGCCCCGAAGTCGGTGTTGCGTCAACCAAAGCGTTTACGACTCAGCTCGTTGCACTTCAGCTATTGTGTATAGCGCTGGCTAAACATCGTCAATTACCCATTGAAAAAGAGCGTACTTTAATACGTCACCTTCATGCGTTACCTACGTTATGCGCTGAAATGTTGGCGTTAAATTCCCAAATAGAGCGTGTTTCAGAAGCTTTTGCGAATAAACAGCACGCACTGTATTTAGGCCGCGGTGAGCACTATGCCGTCGCTCTTGAGGGTGCGCTCAAATTAAAAGAAATCTCTTATATCCATGCTGAAGCCTATCCAGCTGGAGAGCTTAAGCACGGCCCTTTGGCGCTGGTTGACGAGGAGATGCCAGTGATTGCCGTTGCCCCCAACAACGAGCTATTGGAAAAACTTAAATCTAATTTGCATGAAGTTCGCGCACGTGGCGGTCAGATATTTGTATTTGCTGACCGTGAGGCGGGTTTTGTGAGTGAGTCCGGTATGACGGTGATCGACATGCCGCCTGTTCCGAAGAGCCTCGAGGCTATTTTATATAGCGTTCCACTGCAGCTTTTGGCTTATCACGTGGCGCTCCTCAAGGGCACCGATGTTGATCAACCCAGAAATCTGGCTAAGTCAGTAACCGTGGAGTAGTTTTGAGTGGAGGGGTTTATCAAGGAACAATTTCACACTTAGAATTCACCATAGAGGCTAAATCAAACAACCCTAAACATCACCCAACGTACTCTAAGAAACAACAAGTAATCCATCAGTTCGTCACATATCTTTATACTACCGAAGGATTAGGGTATCGAAAAATCAGTAGTAAGATGAATCAATGGGGTATTCCCACACAAGGAGGTAGCAAATGTTTACCTCAATCCGTTCATTTCATTTAAAAAAGTAAAAATCAACGAGATACTCGAGTGCATGAGTTAAGCAATAGATAGCGGTCAATTAAGAGGTTTCTCGACTCCCACACTTTGCACTAACTAGACCTAGTGAAATATTGGTTTATTGAATAAACGTTCATAACGCAATTTTCAATTGTTACACTTCGTAAGTAGGCTTTGGTACTTTAGGAGTTTTTGAAAAACCGATCTACGCTCAACACGCCCTTAAACTGTCGATTATATAAAAGCCGAGTAAGCACAGTAAACCGCTACAAAACCCCTTCACTGTGACTGTCTCTGACGTCAGATGATGATTTATTGCCAATAATGCGTTCTTCAATTTGTCTTTGGATAATAAAAGTATGAGTACTCTGAGTGACCAGCGTGAGGCTAAACAGGCGTTTAAAAAGCTTTTTGGTAGCCCAGTGTCAGCTGATATTTCGTCGTCAGCTGTAGGTTATTTTTTTCCTGCTTAATAGGCAGTAACAGTTCAAGCCCGACACGGTCGACATTTTGCGAAAATACGCGAGTTAACCAATTGATGCCTAACCCTATGTGCCACTCAACACCTCCGTAGTTCTCAGGATTTGCAGTTTGTACTGGCCCATTAATGGCAGGATTACGGCCCCAAATCTTGTTCTGATGCGTCCATTTTAATCGAGCTGACATCGCCCCACTTTGACTGAACGCGTACTGCAACCATGAATTGACCTCAGTGTGGTCACCAAAACTCCATTCGCCCTGCGACACCGCGATTTTTGTCCGTACTTGATTGCCCCACTTTATATTATCGATCAAGTCTCTCACATGGGTCATACCTAACACCAGTCGAGACGCGCTATCGCCTGCTTGCATACCGTAAGGCAAGATCATGTTCATATCTTCGCCCATTGGCGTTAACACCACTCCTTTCGCATCATTGCTTCCGATCGAATGTTGCAGAGCGATTTCCCCGTGTAATCGTGACCCTTGCGACTCTTTTAAAGTGATTAATGCGCCCAACGAAATATCAGAGACGTCGCTCGATGAGGTGCTAAACCGTCCCACTAAGTCTCTGTTCATCATCGGTTGATAGGTCGTGAGCTGCATTTCTTTCGCAACGAACATACCCATTATCATAAGCGTAACGCGGTCAGTGGGCGCATACATCCCACCGATCATCGTCATTTTCATCGTCATGTCTGTAGGGATCACTGAAAGATTGACTGGCGAATTTTTCAGTGGATTTGGCATGGATAGCACGTCACTTAAAGAAATAGTTTTACCTTTAAATAGAGCCTCACCCATCGCCATATGGCCGTGCCTGACCGAAATCATTGACTCGCCTTTTTTGTGGTAATGATCTCCTGATACACCAATAGGTGCGTGGTCAATCGCTCGTGCATCCGATTTCAAATCCGCATGAACATTGCAGACAAAACACATCAGCAATAACCGCAATAGTTTCATTAATTACCCCCAAAAGCCGCGACGATTATAGTGGCCTCTAGATCAATTTCTATACCCGCAGGGGGTAAAACTGCTCAGTTTTCTGGTAAACTTAAGCAATGAAAAATCCATGTCATAAAAAAAGAGTCGCCGCGTTGAGACGTATTGAAGGTCAAATTAATGGCGTTATCAGAATGATCGAATCCGGTCAGTACTGCATCGACATACTAAACCAAACAAAAGCCGTGAAAAACGCGCTGGCTACGGTTGAAACAAAAATACTCGAAGCGCATCTCTCGAATTGTGTTCATGATTCTTTTGTAGACCCAAATACCGCCGACAAGAAAATCGCAGAGTTGATCAAAGTACTTAAAAAGAACTAACCTGCGCTGGCAGAGTCTCTTCTAAGAATGCTGCAATGGGGTGGGCGCGTATTTGGAAGACTCAGGCTGAAGCACTAGTCGATGTGGTGTCAATTATTTTGGCAAAACCCAAGCGGCTATCTTTATTTTTTGCGATGCTCTCAAAGACTGGCACTTTGCTGCTGACGCGGGTTGTCGGTTCCTCTTCCCTTTGAGCGGTGGCGCTCATACCCCAGAACGTTGCGACTAAGCGGCACCTTAACGCTGGCGTCGATGAATTCCATCGCTATGACCCAATCAATTATCTAAGAGATCACTCAACGGCCCGAGTTACATCGTCGACTTTTCTGTCGCGTTATCTGTAACTATCGACCGCCCCAGCTTCGCTTTTAAAGCTGTTTGAGTCGCGCTCGACGGCCGATGGATTAAAGTTCGCTCAACACGCGTGTATTGGTTACACTCTTTCTTCGCCAGTTGTTTTTTTAATGACCACGAAATGCAACTTCGATTTTATGTTTAATGTGCCAAGCATGACATGATCACTGAAGCAGACCGGTTGCAGGTTGAATTGACGAGATAAGGGTGTTCAAACGTATGCTAAAGACCCTAAAGACGTTCGTTCTGTGTGTGCTGCTGCTGAGTATGTTTTTTACTCTGCAAACGTCACTCTCAAATTTGCTATGGCTGGATAGCATCCAGATGCCGGTCGACCTTGCAACAATCTTCTCAGTTATTGCGGCTGACTTTTTGGGGATGAATTCGGGTATTGTGCCTCTGTACCTTTTACTCAGCGTTGCGCTTGCACCGGCATTCATAATTGCGCGGCTGGTTTTGACACGGGTGAAAAGTGACCCCAACGTCCTCTATATTTTCGCAGGCATGGTGGCCATAACGTTGATGCTATTTTTAATGCCATTGGCATTTTTTAACCTCGAATTTATTGCGGGTGCTCGTTCTTTGGGAGGCAAGCTGAGCTTGATTTTGGGCGGCGGCCTGGTAAGTTTATTGTTTAGTTATCGAATGAGAGCCTAAACAAATGCACTATATGGCCCGTTATTTTGCTTGTTTTATATTGTCAGTTGCCTGTTTCGTAGGGGCTTACCCCGAGAAGACAGATCCTGGCGTTAAACCTTATGTGTTTGAAACACTCGCCGAAGGGCTTGACCATCCATGGGGTATTGCGGTTGTTTCGGCGCGAGAAATATGGGTCACCGAACGGACGGGCGGTATTCGACGAATTTACGATGGGCAACTAGACTCTCAACCTCTCACGGGGTTAGAGACGATTTTTGCGGGCCAAGGTGGCCTTTTGGATCTTGTCTTACACCCTGATTTTGCCACTAATTCACGTGTGTACTTTTCGTACGTGGTGAGTGATCCAGATCAGCTCAAATTAAACACGCTGGTAGTCGCAAGAGCGCGTTTAGACAAAGCCACCTTTGTTGATTTAGACGTTATCTTTACGGCCTTACCGTCACGAAAGACGTCGGCACATTACGGCGGGCGCATGTTATTTCTGCCTGACGGGACCCTGATGATAACTTCTGGGGATGCATTTAATCAGCGGGAAAAGGCGCAAACACTGGATAACCATTTTGGTAAAATTCTGCGCTTAAACGATGACGGCACCATACCCGCCGACAATCCATTTGTGACCACCCACGGCGCGCTTTCTGAAATCTACAGCTACGGGCACAGGAATATGCAAGGATTGGTGCTCACGAATGCCGGAACGACGATTTATCAGCACGAACATGGTCCCAAGGGCGGTGATGAGCTCAATATTTTATCGCCAGCGAAAAATTATGGTTGGCCGGCGATTACTTATGGGGTCGATTACAGTGGTGCGGTCATTTCTCCGTTTACTGAAAAAGACGGTATGGAACAACCGATTAAATACTGGGTTCCGTCGATTGCACCATCTGGCATGGTCTTTTATAGCGGCGATGAGTTTCCGCAATGGGATGGCAACTTACTGATATCAGCGCTCGTGCCTGGAGATCTAAGACGATTAATTGTCAGTGGCAAGTCGGAGGTTACAGAAGAGATATTGTTTGCCCATCTGGGTCGACTGCGCAACGTGGCTACTGATTTCGATGGCCGTTTGCTCTTGGTGACCGATGGTGAAAAAGGTCAGGTCATTCGGGTCACGCAGGGTACGTCGCGCCATCTTAAGGGTCGCGTGCGCGGTCCCTCCTAGATCATTGCTGCGGCTACTCGCGCCGCGCCCAGCCTGCAGACATCGCACCATGTCCCAATGATTTTCGAGTGAAC
>MDTB01212539.1_pt1 | contig 10371 bp, 12 predicted proteins | sample 811161 | NCBI WGS metagenome assembly MDTB01 (sample SAMN05326650, study PRJNA326480) | marine metagenome | isolation source: seawater | place: Mediterranean Sea | collected 2009
TAGGCACTGTATATAGTGTAGTTAAATCTGTTGTAGTTAAATCTACTTTTTTATTTATAAAACTATTAGCCATTATTGTAAAAAGAAGTTAAATGCTTCTACCTCTTGTTTTAGTTCTTCTTGAAATGTTGTATTTAATTTTTCTACAATTGCATCAAGATCTCTTACTTGTGCCTCTGCCGTTCCTAAATCATATTCTTTACTTGGTCTTGTTAATACTTGTACTATCTTTGCCATTATCTACGTCCGTCCGGTTGTATATCTAATCTAAAAGTTCCTAACTTCCAGTTTTGAGAAGAAGAGGTATTTTCTATTTTTAATGCAATAGCTCTAGCTCTTGCGCGTGTATCTACTTTTTGTGTAGCTGTTGAAACTGTAAATGGTCCTAATGATGAACTAGCTTGGGCATCATTTGGAAAATTTCTTAATTGTAATGTAACTTGTGCATTTCCTGTTTGAGATATAAAATCTGGTATAAATCTTCTTATCTTCATTATAAACTCACCATCTCCTCTAATATCAGCTGTGCCTGTTGTTGCACCTCGTGCAATCCTTTGAGTAATATCAAAATCTCCAGAAGCTATGTTAGCTGTGATAGCTGTTATAGTTCCATTTTTATTTTGATCTGTCCCTGTTTCGTGTTCATAGTATATTGTTGTGCCCTCTGTGTTTCCTACCACATCAAAAGATGTGTCAGTTCCCGCATCATATTCTGTTGCGTGTGGTAAACCAAATACTGCAGAATCTCTCCACATTGTTCTGGATAATGTTCCGTTTGTCCAAACTGGCCTTTGTGGTGAAGAGTCAAAATAGTTATATGCAACCATTCTGTTTACAACAGAGGATGAGGAAGTTGGATAGAACCACATGACCTCACCAAAAAGATTGTTTAATCCAGCAGATACCATTTGGTTACCAGATGTTAAATTAATATCGTCGTATACAAAATCTTCTACTAAGCATGGTAGTGATTCTAGTTTACCAGCATATCTAAAAAAACCATTCTCTGACATCCAGTATGCAGAACCATCTACTTCAACACACGCATTTTTTCCAACAAGTCCACAGTTAGTTCCAACTTGTGCAAACGCAAAGGTAAAAGGTTGACCAACAAAACGTTGCGTAAATAATGCTGTATCAGTCCAAACATAGATTGCATCTCTACCTCTAATGGCTCCTATGATCTTTGATCCATCAGCCAATCTTTGTGTACCTGCTGTATTGGTTGCTGTAGGTGTATATGTATTTATATCCTCTTGATCAGAGAATCTGATAAACATACTGTCTTGTGTTTGTGTATCTCCAATAGTTGTTTCTGTTCCAAAAAACACTAAGTGACGATCGGGTGTAGATACTATCATATGTCTTGATGCTGTTGGTGCTCCAGATATAATTGTGGCTCTAGTAGTTGTTGCATTCGATAATGAAGAGTCCCATTCAAAACAAGCATTGTTTGCAATTAAACAAATAGCTTTGTCACCAAAATTATCTATAGACCACATACCAGGTTCAATAACTAAGTCTCCTGATGCAGCTTCACCCCATGCTACAAAGTCTGAAGTGTCGGTAACTGTGGCTCCATCACTATGAGATGCAGCTGTTGTATTTCTAACACCTCTAGTTACACCTGTTAAAGTGTTTGATGTAATACCTGTGTAAGACATTTCTTCAGTTCCTATTTTAATAAAGTTAGTTCCTGTGCTAGGAAACTGAGAAGCGTCCGTTAATACAATAGTTGTTGTTGAATCATTAATGGCACCATTTAAAGTGGTCGTTGTTGCACCTGGCTCTTCTCCACCCCATGTTCCTAATGACCAACCAAAACCTCTTGCTTGAACAGCTGGTCCAACAGGGTAATAATGTTGAACTCTAATTCCACCTGATGTTGTAGCACCAGATCCAGATTCGTTTGATGGCATTGTTATTGTTAAGGTTGTAGTAGATGGCACAGATGTCACCATAAATTTTTTGTCATCAAAATCAGATGCGCTAAAATTAGAACCAGTTATAGCAGTAAAACTATCTAATAAAATTATTTCACCCGCAGCAATATTGTGCGCTGAAGGAAAAGTGATTGTAACAATAGGCGAACCATTGGTTGTGCTAAAAGCACTTGTTAAAGTTGTTGTAGTTTTTATGGGGTGTATGTCATGAAAAAGACCACCTGAGAATGCGTATAAAATTCTGTTTGTACCTATGATTGCATACTTTCTACCCACACTATTGATGTAGTGGTGTAGACCTCTAGTAGCTCCTGTTAAAGCATCTGTTCCTAATTGTTTCCATCCACCTATCTTTTCTGGAGTGCCATATCTAAATCTAACGTTATCGCAGTCTATCCACTGGCCTTCGGCTGTGGTTGCAGATATTTGTTTATTTATTCCAGGCTGAAAACCTATTTTTTGTAGCATATAACCTCATATTCCGTATTGGTCGAATGCTTAACATATACTAGTATATCCCTCACATCAAGCGAGACTTTTAGCCCAAATTTAATTCATTCAAGCACTCGGGCTCACCGATTAGACCAGAAATAAAAGTATTAAAAGCTAAACTTATTCTAGTATTAGTTCCTTTTTTTGCTTCTACTTGATGAAGTGTGCTTGAGGGAAACATAACTAAATCACCCGTGCCAACATGAAACCACCACATGTGAGAGTTCCAAAGATTATAGTTTTCTACTTCAGGACTAATTTGTTGGTATTCTGATTTTGTGAATTTAATTTTGTCATTGTTAATATCACAATCAAAATATAAGACACCTGAAACAAATGAATTTGGATGTGAGTGCATATGATGAAATTCATTTTGTTCTGTGTAATTAAGCCAAGACTGAGTTATTCTAATATCTATTTTATTTTTAGGACAGATAATAGTATCTATATAATTTTTGCAATGTCCTTCTAAAAAACTTTTTATGTTTTTAAATTCTTTTCTGTTTAATATATAATTGTCTTTTGTATTAATATTACCATTATTTTTAATACAATAATTTTTTTGTTCTTTTGCAAATAATAATTCTTGATTTGTAAAATCTCTGTCTATTTTTGTTTTATAAACTGGTATGGGAAAAAGACTATGTATTGTTGGCTGTTCCATTTAAAAAACCCAAGATACTAGAGAGTATCTTGTTCCTTTTGTTACTGGTTTAACTAAATGTGGATATAAAAATATTGATGGAAAAAGTAAAACATCTCCAGCTTTAAATTTTATTTCATGATCATCAAACAATATAAACTCACCGCCTTGATAATCATCATTTAAAACTCCAACAATACTTAAAAACGGTATTCCTTTAACTTGACCATCAAATATACTGTGGATGTGATCATTGTGTTTAGCCATAGACTGACCTTCACTATATCTATTAAACCTAATTTTACTAAAACCTTTCCAACCACCAAAACTTTCTCCACCAATTTTATCAATTACAACATATCTTTCTATCGCTTTCCATATATATTCATGCAATTCTTTATTATAAGTAAGATTATCACTAGTTAACATATCAAGTTCTTTCTTTCCATGTACATCACTTTCTGCATCATATGTTCTGACATTAGTCCATTTATGTCTTAACCAATCTTGTTTATCGAACTCAATTATAGTTTTTTCTAAGATATTTTTAGGAATCCAATTATCTAATTGTAGTATGTAATCTTTTAAATTCATTTAAAAATAATTAAAGTTTATATTAAATCTTGCTTTTTCATCTGTGCAGTTTGTGCTGTTGTGTTCAACTGATGGGTCAAAAAATAAAGCTCTGTTAGCTTTAGATTCTATCTTTTTATCTCCTATAACTGTATAACCATTACAATCATTTAAACTTAATATTAAACCTTTGTGCTCATACTTATAATCAGTATGTGGTTTATGATAAACAATTTCATCTGATCTTGGATAACAATTACCTTTAACTCTTATTAATGCTTTTAAATTAATTTTTTTAAACACAGGTTCTAACACATAAAAATGATCGCTATTTATTGTATTTTTGTCGTAGAACATATGAGTAAAGTATAATGATCTTGGTTCATTTTCTTCATCTTCAGCAGAAACGTTTTGCTGATAAAACCAAGAAAAATGCCAATTTATTACTTTGTCTTTTATATTATTAAAATCTGTAACGTTTAAAAAATTATCAATTACTTCCATGGTTCTCCTAAAGTCCATACAACTAGACTATATCTAGTGCCACTAATTACAGGTTTTATTCTATGCCAAACAAAAGAGGGAAATATTACTATAGACCCTTGTGTTTTTATTTCATCACACACTCTTATATTATTTTCTGGTCTATTTTTAAAATCAAACTCCAGTTCTCCACCATCGTATTCATTTTTATCATTAAGTAAAATTGTTAAAGATAGTTTTCTTTGTTTGTTTACAATTGTTTCATCTTTATGTTGTTTTATTCTATCTGTAACACTATCTGTGTGCCAACCAAAAAAATGATCTTTATTATAAATTGTAAACTGTGTTTTTTCAAATGTATGCCATTCAAAATTCCATTCAGCGTTATGATTAGCGTAATTAATATATGGTCTTAAATCATCATAAATAAATTTTTGATCTAACCAAGAAACATCACAATCCCTGTTTTTACCAAGTATGTTTTTTTGATTAGCATCATACACTTTAGCTTTTTCTTTCGTAGCACTTAAACCTAAATTCATAACTTTATTACACCAATCTTTCGATAGAGCGTCTTTAAAATAATAGTAATAATTGCTTAGTTTCATATATCTTTATAATTAAAGATATATCATATTGGTTTTATAAGTCAAAGATATATTAGGCTAGTACCCAAGCAGATCCATTCCAATTGTAAAGAGTAAGGTCTCCTGCAAATGTTGCTTTTTGCCCCTGCCAACCTAGTACTTTTGTAACATCTTCTTGGTGAACACGCTCGTTCCAAGTTATATCCCAAAGAACTTGATTTCCCTCATGTTCATATGTTGTTATACTTGGTTCTGCAATCGGTGCTTCCCACTGATAAGTAGTTTCATTTAAAAGCCAACTATCGAATCTTTTAATTGGAAGAAAAACATCTAGCGCTTGATCGTATCTTCCACCAACAGTTGCAAAATTTCCTCTAAAAGGTGTGCCACCTAATAAATGTTTGTTTTCAGAAGTATTGTATGAAGTCTGTTTCCAAATACTATCATCTTTAGGATACAGTTTTTTAATAAATTGAAGACCAGCTTCTTCTGTAGGAGCATCATTATTATGAACAATAATTACTTCTTCAACTATGTTTCCTTTTCCTAATTTTGCAAAATGTGCCATATTTTATCTCCTATGCTACGTATGTACCGCTAGCTGTAAATTGTAATACTGTATCAGTACCAACCACTGAAACCGTAGGTGATCCTGTTGTTGTGCCTGAATAGTTTGATGTTGGTATTCTTAAAATTACAATACCGCTTCCTCCAGGTCCTGCATTGTTTGCACTAGCACCGCCACCGCCACCAGTGTTTGCTGTGCCCGCAGGTTCATTGTTTCCTGTAGAGCCGCCACCGCCTCCGCCGGCACCTCCGGGTCCTCCACCTGCCGGTCCGCTTTGGCCACCGCCTCCGCCACCACCAGCTAGTGTTACTGAAGAACCTGTTATAGCTGTAGCTTGACCGTCTCCTCCAGGATTAGCAGAACCGTTTTGAACTCCGTTTCCTCCAACCTGAGTAGCTCCGCCACCAGATCCTCCTGATCGGTTACTTCCACCGCTTGAACCAGCTCCACCGTCATTTCCTTGACCAGCAGTTCCAGCTCCACCAGGGATGACAGGTCCTCCGCCACCTTCTTGAGCAGAAACTCCTCCACCGCCAGATCCACCAGCAGATGTAGCTGTGTTACTATTATTATAATTACCTCTACCACCACCAATTGATGTGATTGTAGTGACTCCTGGTCCAGCTATTGAACTGTCCGAACCGTTAGAATTTTTGCTACCCCCAGCTCCTACTGTAATCGTGTAAGTTGCACCAGGTGTTAAAGTTATGGCAGATTCTCCTGAAGCACTACCACCAGTAGGTTCACTAGCGAAAGCCGCTCTGTACCCACCTGCGCCTCCGCCTCCGCCACCGTACGGAACTAGAGGTGTTCTACCACCACCGCCACCAGCTACAACAACCCAATTAGATGTGTAAGGTGCAGAGATGTTAAAACCACCAGAGTTTGCGTCTGCTGTTGAGTTAGCAGATGCAGTTAATACATATCCTTTTGTACTGTCTGAATAAACAATTTCAATTGCTTGTCTGTTTTGCATTGCATAGTGTGTTACATCATCTAATCCTTCAAACTTATTTCCGTTAGGATCTATTAAAAAGTTATTACTATTCCATGTCTGTGCATAATCTTTGAATATGAAACTATTTCCGATACTAGGAGATGCTGGTAATGTTGCTGTTATTGCACCACCAGTTGTATTTACGAAATAACCTTCTCCCGCTGCTGCGTTAAAGTTAGCTGTTTTTACCGCTTGCCAAGAGGTTCCGCCTGATACTTCAGCAAATGATAATTGTCCAACACCTGTTGTTCCAGATCCTGATACTGAATCTACTTTTAAAAATCTATCTGCTGTAACATTTCCAGTGGGAAATTTAAGTGTGTAGCTCTGATTAGCTGAGTGTGCGGGACTTTGAAGTTTAATACCATGAGAGTTGGCTTCACAATTAAGAACAAGAGTACCTGGATTTGTATTACCACCAACAACTACTTTACCAGTTCCATTAGGTGTAGCTGTAATATCACCATTAGCACCGTCTGTAATTGTAATGTTACCAGAGTTTGATCCAGAGTTTGTATCTAAAACTAAATCATATGCACCGCTAGAAGTTACAGTCGCTGCTGCAGCTCCTGTACCAACTTTAGTTTCACCCGTTCCTTTTGGAATTAAAGCAAGATCGATATTAGAATCATCTCCAGTTGCAGATATGCTAGGTGCATTACCTGTTGCTGCGTTCGTAACATCTATTTGGTTTACTGCAGATGAAGTTGTTTGAAATATAATTTGTTCGTTTCCGTTTTCATCTGTAATGCCGTGAGCATCATCAAATGAAATATTAAAACTATTAGTATCTAGATTTCCACCTAGTTGTGGTGTTGTATCATCAACAACATCTGAACCTGTTGAGATTTCTAAAATTTTAGGATTTGTAGTATCTGGATTACCAGAAGCAAAAACTATTTTTGTTCCTTTATCTGTAGCTGAAAAAGTAAAACTATCTCCAGATCCTGTAGCATATTTAAATTGTACAGTGTAAGCACCTGAAGTTGAATTTTTTAAGAAGTAAAGGTTTTGAACGTCATTTGGAATTGTAACGATTTGATTACCTGTAATTGTACCTGTAAACTCAATCATTCTGTGTGCAAGCTCTGCACCTGTTCCACCATCTGTAACTGCTAAAGCAGTTGTCTGTGCACTACCTGCAATAGATTTTTGTATAAATCCACCAGATATTTGTTCTAAAATTTCTAAATTAGTATTTGTTTTTGTCCCCCAAGTTCCCGCATTTTCACCGGTAGCTTGAATTTCTATACCTAAAGGTGTGTATGTTGATGCCATATTTTATCTCCTATGCAGCGTCACTATAACTTGTATTTGAGCCAGTTGCAACATCTGTATACGATGAATTTGAACCAGTGTCAACGGCTGAATATGCTTGAATTCCGAATCCTTTAGCAGTTCCAAATGTAGCCAAATTTGACGTCATTGATAATCCAGTTATATCTGGAGTTGTGGCTGATGAAACTGTAAGTCCTGTACCAACACTAGAAGTAGCAGATTGTCCTGTGATTCCCATTACATCAGCAGGAGCTAATGTTCCTTGTGATGATGTTATTGATTGACCTGAAGGTATAACTATAGGATTTGAATTTACAAATATTTCACCTAAACTTATTGCAGAAGATAATCCAGAAACTCCCATTACATCTGCAGGAGATACAGAGCCAACAGAAGATGTAGCAGCTCGACCTGTAACACCTTGTATAATTCCTTCAGGATCTATTGCTCCCGATGAAACAGTTGCAGATTGACCAGTTGGAAGAACTGTAACATTACCAATTACTGTAGGTGATCCAACACTAGGTGTTGCAGCGACTCCTGTAACTCCCATTACATCTGCAGGAGATAATGCACCTACAGAAGATGTGGATGATTGGCCTGATAAAATTATTGCGAAATCATTTGCTTGACCATATAGTTCTTCACCCCAACCATCACGGCCCCAACCTACTTCGTTGTATGCTTCTATGTCTGTACCAAGAGAAACTGTTACTGATAAACCTGTTAGTGAAACAGAAAGTGCACTTTCACCCCAGTTTTCAAATCCCCAAGTATCTCTACCCCAACCTTCAGCATTAAAAGATTCTACTGAACCAAGTGATGATGTTAGTGATTGTCCAGAAAGAGTTACTGGGGTGTTAGGTGTAGCTGTTGCATCGCCTAATGATGAAGTTGATGATTGACCAGTTAAAGAAACTTCTAATAGTTCTCCTGGTGTTATTGTTCCAAAAGATGTTGATGCAGAAAGTCCACCAAGTTCTTGAGAAAATGCAACGCCCCATCCAGAGTTATTCCAAGCTTGTCTACCCCATCCAGCTTGGTTAAAACCGTCTGCTTGACCTGGTGAAGATGTTACGGAAAAGCCAGTTACACTTATTGAAACAGTGTCTGACTGCCATGTATTAGCACCCCAAGTGTTATTACCCCAGGTAGAAGCCATAAGGTTGGCTCCTTTACGCTATTCTGATGATTGCGTTTGATGCGTCTGCTGCTGGAAATTGAATTGTAAAAGTTCCGCTTGTTACAGTTTTGTCTGAACCAAAGTCGATTGCACAAACTGCTGGATCACCTGATGCTGAATCGTTAAAAATTAAACATCCTCTTGCTGTAAAAGAAGCAGATGTAAAGCTTGTGTCAGCAAAATCACAAACTGCTGTGTCTGTTGATAAAACTGGAGTTACACTCGTAAGCGCGTTTCCTTTTGCAGTATAACCAGATCCAGAAACTTCGTTAGAAGTTGTATATGCAGTTGTAGATTTATTTAACGTTGCAGAACTTGTGTACAAAGCTAAATTAAAAGTGTCTCCAGATGATGCAGTAAAATTATGCGTCCCTGTTAATATTTCAGTTTTGAAACTATTACAAATTGCCGATGTTATTGCCATAATTAATCTCCTACGGGTTTACTGAGTTTACCGGTATTCGAACAGTGCCATCTGTGTAGTCATCTCTTCGTCTTCTACCGACTTGCTCGTTAGCAAACTTTTGTACCTCTTGTTTATATTTATTTTCATATAATGTCAACATATCTATTGGACCTTTTAAAAAGCCGTATGCCTCTGATAAACAGCAATATAATAGCCCATTTGGAAAATTAAGACTAATATAATTAGTGTCATTATTTTCTAACAATGCAGGAGCTGCATTAAAATGCACTCTAAATTTATAAGTTGTATCAGGGACAGGAGCAAACATCATTCTACCAGATGTGGTATCAGATTCTCCTGTGGCACCGCCAAACATAGCATAGTATTTTGGTTGTCCTCTTTTAGCTGATTCTGTCGATGAAATATATTCTTGAAGATATGTAACATCTTTTTTTTCTAACCAAGTATTAGCTCCAGTCGTAGCTGATGTTGAATCATATACTTGTATGCCTCTTATGAAAACTGCACCTGCTGGAGCATTAATTGTTTCTTGTCCTGCAACTAAATTACCTGTTTGTTGTTTTCTGTCAGCATCAATTGGAACATCTCTAAATATTCTATACTGTGCATTTAAAATAATATTTTCTAAAACACTATCAGATAAAACATTTGAATCTGTTTCTGTATAACTTCTAATTTGTGTTTTTAATCCTGATGCACTTAACCCTGCCATTACTGTTCTCCTATTGTATCAGTATCAACTTTATATTTTAATCTTATCTTTTTTTGTTTTGCAGTTTCTTCATTTTCATAAACAGGTACATCTGCTATAGAATTACATTCACATTGTTTAATGCCAAATAATTTACAAACAAAATTTTTTAATTTTTTTATCATGGTGTTATTGTAACTGGTCCTGCAGACACAGTTGGTCCTCCTCCTTCTTCTGTTATACTAGGAGTTGCACCTAGTGTAAATGTATATTTATCTGTTGTAGTCACTGTTATACTAAAACCTGAAGAATTTTCATACGTTGAAAAAGCTACACCTCCAGGGCTACCTTGAACATTTCTAAATCTCACTGTATCTCCTGAAGTTCTTCCGTGATTAGGTTCTGTTACTGTAATAGTTTGTGAAGACGCAGTTATAGAAAAAGGATTATTACCTAACATAGCAGCAACAGCTGGTTCTATTCTTCCTGGTCTTACATGTCTCAAA
>MDTB01234481.1_pt1 | contig 10371 bp, 3 predicted proteins | sample 811161 | NCBI WGS metagenome assembly MDTB01 (sample SAMN05326650, study PRJNA326480) | marine metagenome | isolation source: seawater | place: Mediterranean Sea | collected 2009
CTAACTGCTTTAACAGCATCATTTGTAAGTGATACATTTATATCTGCATCAGCTGTTAGAAGTGGCTTTGGAGCAGGTGTTACTTTACCGGCAGGAACAGTATCTTCATCAACTCAAATTGAAGAGTTAGGTTTTGTAACATCATCTGTTGCAAACACTGATAGTTTAAACGCTTTTTCTGCTTCAGTTAACACATTTACTGGATCAATAGATGGAGAAGTAACAGCTTTAATGGCTGCTACAGGTTCCTACCTTACTAATACAAGTACAAGTAGTTTATTACAAACAGCATCAGTAAGTAACAATATAATTACCTTTACAAAAGGTGATCAAACAACATTTGCATTAACAGTTGCTACAGGAAGCGGTGCAACAGGTAGTGGAGACGTAACATTTGATGGTAATAGACAAATTTCTCAAGATTTGCTACCATCTTTATTTTCTAGCTCATTTAACCCAGGTACATCTGGTAGTATCCAAGATTTTTTAACAGCAGTCTTTTATCCTAACAGTGCACCTACTATAACTACGGGTAATCAGACAGTAGTAGAGTTTACTACATCAGGTTCATCAATAGTAACAGTAGCAGGTACTGATCCTGAAGGTCAATCATTAACTTTTGGTACTTCTTCAGCATATACATCAGATTTTGTTAGAGTAGCTACTAATGGAGCTATGACTCTTAATACTTTAGCAACTGGATCAATGAATACTGTAGATAGAGGAGACGGAGAAGACGCACACCCTATTATTTTAAGAGCAGTTGATACTTTTGGTACAGCAACAACAAAGACAATATATTTAACTGTAAGTTTAAACAGTGCACCACAATTTAGAGAAACATCAGCAGCAGGTAATGTAATTACATCTTTTACTACTGCAAGAAACGAAAATGCAACAGCAGCAGAGGTTACTAAAATATATTTTACTGATGCAGACAGTGATACAATCACTATTACATCCCAATCTGATGCAAATAACCATTTCTTATTTACTAGAACAGGTTCCTACGTTAGATTACTACAAAATACTAGCTCGTTAGACTACGAGACTACTTCATCTTACAGTTTATCACTAACAGCTTCAGATGAACATAATGTTGCCGGTGTAGATGGTAATTCATTTGCTACTTTACCAGTAACAGTTAATGTGACAGATAATGCTGCACCAACTTTTAATAATCAAACTATTACAGGTGTTACAGAAAGTGTAGCATCAGGTGCTTCTGCTGGTTCAGCTACTGCATCAGACCCTGAAGGTGATACTATTACATTTGTATCATTTACTTTAGCTGGACTTTCCATAGATGGTAGCACAGTAAGTACAGGTTCGTATGGTGGTACTAGTAAAACAGACCCAACTGAAGATGCATTTCAAATGGCATCTAATGGAGCAGTAACTACTAAAGCAGGGGCATATTTAAACTCAGATTTAATCAATGCTTATGTTTATAGTGCTTCTGTTTCTGATCCTTATAATACTTATAGTAATGCAACGGTTACTATACCAATAGCTGACGACCAAGCTCCTGCTATCAGCGGTACGTCAACACTATACGTAATAGAATCTGCTACATCTGGTGACGGTGTTAAAACTAACTCAGACGGGTATTCAGGTACTAATGCAAGATTTACAGCTGACCAGGCAGTTACTTGGTCTATTTCATCATCAGCTTTTTTTAGTATAGATGCTTCAGGATATGTTACTTTAGGGTCAAATATATCCGGTTCAGCATATGATGGAGGAACTCAACTTGATGGCAGTGTTACTGCTAGTAATAGTTTTGGTACACCATCTCAAACAAACTTTACGGTTAACATAACCGATAATGTTGCACCAACAATCACATTCACCAACACATCAGCTAACCTAAATACAAATGGTGCAAGAAGTGGTTCAACAATTAATACAATATCATTTAGTGACTCAGAAGGAGATAATGTAGACTTAACATCGTTTACTTTTACTGATCCATCTGGGCAATTAAATACAATTCAAACTGGGGGTACTTTCTTAGTACAACCTAATAATAATTTAAGTGGTTCAATATACGGAATTACAGCATCAATAGATGATGAGCATTCATTTGCTACTAGAACATCTAATCATGCTATGACTATAGCATCAGCTCCAATAGGGTCTGGTTCTAATAACGGTAGTTTCTATATAATCGAATCTGCAGTAAGTGGAGCTAATGTAGTAATTAACTCTAACGGTAGAACAGGTACACAAGGTGACCTTAATGTAACATACAGTCCTCAATATAATAGTGCAGCAGTACAGTCATTTACCTCATCAAACTCTGCTATTACAATTGATAGTTCAGGCGGCCTTACATTAAATAGTAACCTAAGTGGATCTTCTACTAGTTCAGGTGATACTATATCTTCAACTATAACCTACCAAGACCAATTTAATAATGTTGGATCTAGTAGTATTAATGTTAGTGTAGCGTTGAATTCTCTGCCTACTGCATCTTTTACGGATCAATCTAGCAAGTTAAATACTAATTTAGGTACATCTGGAACAACTTTAGTATCGGCAAGTATTACCGATGTTGAATCAGATACACCTTATAGTGCTAGTTTATCTGGAGTAAGTGCATCAGCATTTACAGTTCAATTTAACAATGCTAATTCTTCTTCTTTTGAAATTAAAGCAGCAAGTAATTTAGCAACTGGAGCTTATCCTTACACAGCAAGTGTATTTGATAACTTTGGTAAATCTAACAACTATGGTAGAACTATTACAATAGCAGCAGCTGATATAGGAACACTGGGTACAAATGGTACCTTTTATATTATAGAATCTGCAGGTAATAGTAACACCATAAGACTTAATAGTGATGGTAGAACCGGTACTCAAGGAGATTTAAGTGTAAGTTATTCTCCATCATATGGAAGTCCAACAGTACAGTCATTTACTTCTTCTAACTCTCAAATTGCAGTAGACAGTGATGGAGGATTAACTACAGGATTTTTACTAAGTGGATCAGGTACTGCATCTGGTGATACTATTAACTCTAATATAACTTATAGAGATCAATATAATAATATTGGATCAGGTAGTATATCAGTAAATGTTACTACTAATAGTGCACCTGATATTGTATTTAGTGATACTTCAGGTAATCAAAATACCAACTTAGGTAGATCAGGAAGTACTTTAGTTACTTTAACTTTTAGTGATACAGAAAGTGATACAATAGATTATGATGGAGTATCATTTACAAATCTAAACAGTCAATTAAATACGTTTAGAGCAGGTACATCACACGTTGTACAAGCTAAAAATAATTTAAGTGCATCAACATACGGTATAACAGCATCAGTTGATGATCAACATTCATTCAGTACCAATACTGAAACTGATTCATTTACTATTGCAGCAGCTGATATAGGTACATTAGGAACAAACGGTACGTTTTATATAATAGAATCAGCTGTTAGTGGAGCAGATGTAGTAACAAATAGTAACGGTAGAACAGGTACGCAAGGAGACCTTAGTGTTAGTTATTCTCCAAACTATGGATCTGCAGCTGTAGCATCATTTACTTCTTCTAATGCAGCAATAGCAGTAACAAATGCAGGTGCATTATCATTAAATTTAAACTTAAGCGGATCAGCAACATCATCTGGAGATACAATTTCTTCAGATATTACATTTAGAGATCAATATGATAATATAGGTAGTGGAAGCATTTCAGTTAACGTAACATTAAATGCTGCACCAACAGTTGGTAGCTTTACAGATATAACTGGTAACTTAACTGCATCAATTGCAGCAGGTACAGATTTAGTAAGTATGAGTATATCTGATACTGAAAGTAATACACCGTTTAGTGCAAGTTTATCTGGATCTAATGCAAGTTCATTTAGATTTCAATATACTAATGCAGATTCATCATCAGCATTTATAGAAGCTGCAACTACTTTAGGAGCAGGTACATATAATTATGACGTAAAAATAACCGATAGCTTTGGTAAGTCAACTAATTATACTGGAAGAACATTAACAGTAGCAACACAACCTCACTTAGTATATGCTTATGGATATTCAGGAGGGTCACCAGCATCAGAAGCAGCAGCATTTGGTACGTTAGGAGATAGTGGAGGAGATGGAGTAGGAGTAAATTCAGGATCTGTAATAGCTATGTTTGAAAGTGGAGCATTAGGTACTACTTTTAGTCCTTCTTATGTAGGAGGTACTGCAACATTATTAGCTAGTGCAAGTATAACAACTTTATCTAACACATCTGGTACAGGTACTGGTATAGCAAGTTTAGGATATTTAGACTTTAGTTCAACAGCTCAGATTGCATTAATATTATTTCCTTCTTCTTCACAAGTAGGAGATAAACCAAATTCAATGTATAATGGAGCTATACCATACGGTAGTGGAACAGCAAAACAATATTCATTCTATGCTAAAGATATAGCAATAGAAGGAGTTAGTGGAACAAAAGAATACTATTTTGATTTAGAAAATCCTCATTTAGGAAACAGTAACTGGGGTATGATATTTCAAACAGGACAAAGTAATAATAATACAAGATACTTTTTGATGCCTTCATCAGGGTCGGCACCATAAAAAGAATAAACTATGGCAGTAACTGCAACAGACATATATATAAGATCCGGGGCCACCGGAGCATTCACTAAAATTGACTTTGTTCAAGGAGGGTGGATTACTGTACCTTCTGCTTCAGATATGATAGCATTGAGTCACACCAGAGTGGCTGAGGGTCAAGTAGTATATGTCGAACATACAAATGCACTTTATAAAGGGTCATTCTTTGAAGCATTCGTTACTCCTGGGTATGATGGGTTTAGTAACTCTCAATCATTTGCACCTTTTTCATGGCCTGGTGGAGGTGGTGGAGGTGGAGCTACAAGTATAGGAGACTTAACTGATGTTAATACAGCATCATTAGATGACGGAGACGTACTAGCTTGGAATGCTGCAAGTTCATCTTGGAAACCTACTAACGTTTCTGGTACAGGTGATATATCAGCAGTATTTGCAGGTGATGGATTAAGTGGTGGAGGTTCACAAGGCTCAGTAGTATTAGATGTAGATGCAGGAAATGGTATAGTACTTAATACTGAAGGTGTTAGTTTAGATACTGGTTCGACTCATTTTACTACAGCAGTAGATTCAAGAATAGTTACACCTGCTACGTTTAATGCATTTACATCATCATTAGTAACATTTACATCATCGATACAAACTCAAGTTGACAGTTTGAGAGCCGTAACTGGTTCATTTGCTTCAACTGGTTCTAATAGTTTTGCTGGCAATATAACTATAGATGGTACATTAACATTAACAACACAGTCTTCTGAACCAACATACATTTCAGGAGGACTCTATTTAGATACTAATTATAATTTATTTATAGGAGGTAGTTAATAGGAAAGCACGATATTTATTTATAACTAACGAACACGAATAAAACTCACATAGATGGCAACTTGGAAAAAAGTAATAGTATCGGGAAGTAATATTTCCCAACTTAATAACGATTCAGGGTATTTAGCATCAGCAGGAGCAGGGATTCTTTCAGGATCAGCTCAAATAGCAGCTAACATATCTGGATCATCAACAGCATTGAGTTCTTCTGCAGCAGGCAGAATTACCACATTAGAAACTAGTACTACGTTGTCGGATGGCGAAGTAACGGCCTTAATGGCAGCTACCGGTAGTAATTATTCTCATATAACAAACTTAAACGCATCTACAGGATCAATATATGCTCATGTAGGTAATTTAAATTCTGCTACAAGTTCTTATGCTTTAGCAGCTAATATATCAGGATCATTTACAGCAGCAAGTGCTTCATTAGCTACCAGAGTAACTGCAAATGAAACTTTTTCAAGTAGTTTAGATGCCACTTTTGCTAGTGAAGCAGAATTAAACACAGTTAGTGCATCAGTTAAAACATTTGCAACTTCTGCAGATACAACATTAAGTGCTTCGTTAGCTACCGATATTACAGCTAATACTAATACAGCAACTGCAATAGACGGAGAAGTATCAGCATTAATGTCATCTACTGGATCATTTTATGCTCATGTAAATAGTTTAAATGCTTTTACAGGTTCAGCTGGAAGAAGATCAGCTATATCAGGTTCATCAACGGCATTAAGTGCTAGTATAGCTTCTGATATTGCAAGTATAAGCACAACGTTTAATGTAGGTGCAGATAGTGGAACAGATGATGCAATTGCTTCTGACGAAACATTAACATTTACTGGAGCTGGTCCTATTACTACAGCAGTTAGTGCAAATGAAATTACAATTGATGTAACAGATGCTATTATATCTGGATCATCAACAGCTTTAAGTTCTTCTATTGCAGGTAGAGTTACCACAGAAGAAAATAATGTAGATTTATTACAATCACATCAAGCTAATTTATTAACATATACAGGTAGTGCAGCAAGAAAAAGTGCAATATCTGGATCTTCAACAGCATTAAGTGCATCTATTGCAAGTGATGTTGCAACTAATAAAAATAACGCTACAGCATTAGATGGTGAAGTAACCAATTTAATGGCAGCTACTGGATCACAATATGCTCATATTACTAGCATTAATGCATTTACAGGCTCAGCAGGAAGAAGATCAGCAATTAGTGGATCATTTACAACAGTTAGTGGGTCAATTGCAGGTAGGTTAACAACAGTAGAAGGTACTACAACTAATGATCTATTAAGTAGCTCAGCTCAAATAGCTACAGACATTAGTGGATCATCAACAGCTTTAAGTTCTTCAATTGCAGGTAGAGCTACTACTAATGAAACAGAGATTGATGCTTTACAGGCATTTAGTCAATCAGTTGATTCAGCTTTAGATTTTGATGGTACCAATGTAACAGTAACTGGTAACTTAACTGTAGCAGGAACACAAACAGCAGTCGATTCTAATGTATTAGATATCGGAGACAATATTATTGCTCTTAACGGAACAGGAGCAACTAAAGGTGGTTTAGCCGTAAATGATGCAGATGGTCCAGCCTCTGGTTCATTATTATGGGACGGATCAAATAACTACTGGGTAGCAGGTGCTACTGGATCAGAAGTAAAAATATTAAGAGAAACAGGAGACGGTGTATTAAGTGGATCAGCTCAAATAGCAACTAATATATCAGGTTCTCAAACAGCATTAAGTTCTAGTATTGCAACTAGAGTAACTACAAATGAAGTAAATGATGCAAAATTAGATGCTGAAGTAACATCATTAATGGGTGCTACTGGATCAGCATATGCTCATATAGATAATTTAAATGCCTTTACTGCATCAGCAGGAAGAAGATCAGCAATATCAGGATCGTTTACTACAATTAGTGGTTCTTTAGCTGGTAGGATTACTACAACAGATGCAACAGCAACAGCATTAAATGGTGAAGTAACGAACTTAATGGCAGCAACAGGCTCTCAATTTGCCCATATTGCTAACTTAAATACGTTTACAGGATCAGCTGGAAGAAAATCAGCGATATCTGGATCTTCAACAACACTAAGTGCATCAATAGCATCAGATATTGCTACTAATCTTGCAACAGCAACAGCAACTGATGGAGAAGTAACTAGTTTAATGGCCCAAACGGGATCATATGCTTTAGCAGCTAACATAACAGGTTCTTCTACAGCATTAAGTGCTAGTATTGCAAGTGATATAGCTGATATTAGTACATCATTCACAATAGCAGCAGACAATGGATCTAATGATACATTTAACTCAAGTGAAACATTAACATTTGCTGGAGCAGGTCCTATCACTACTACAGTTAGTAACAATCAGATTAGCATTGATGTAACAGATGCTACAATTTCAGGTTCATCTACTGCATTAAGTGCATCGATAGCAACTAGGTTAACAACTGCAGAGACAGAATTAGGAGAAGATCTAATATCTAGTTCAGCTCAATTTAACGACTTATCAGATCCATTTAGTGGTTCATTTACAGGGTCATTTACTGGTGATGGATCTAGTTTAACAGGTCTACAAGTAAGTCAAGTAGCTACAGTTGAATCTACATTTACTAGTGCAACTACAGCATCCATAACTCACAATTTTGGATCTAAAAATATAGTTGTTGCAGTATACGATGATAATGATGAACAAATAATTCCATCAACTGTTAGATTAACTAGTAATAATGCAACTGAAGTTCATTTCGGATCTTCAACAACAGGTAAAGTAATCGTAGCACAAGGTGGTCATCTTGTATCAGGATCAGTTCCTTTTGCTAATATTATATCTTTACCAACGTTAGTTAGTAGTTCTGCTCAAATAGGAACAGATATTAGTGGTTCTTCTACAGCTTTAAGTGCTAGTATAGCATCAGATATTGCAAGTATAAGCACAACATTTACAATTGATGGTGATTCAGGTACATCGAATGCTTTAGATAGTGGTGAGACACTTACAATAGGAGGTTCAGGTCCGATTACTACAACAGTAAGTACTAATGCAATTACAATTGATGTAACAGATTCAGTAATATCTGGATCATCTACAGCATTAAGTGCTAGTGTAGCAAGTGATATAGCTACAAACTTAGCAAGTGTAGGTACATTAACAAGTGGTAAAGCTGATAAGACAGCAGTATCAGGAGCCTTTACAGCAACTAGTGCATCAATTGCATCAGATATTGCAGGTATAAGCACATCATTTACTATAGCTGCTGATGCTGGATCAGATGATGCATTTAGTTCAGGTCAAACATTAACATTTGCAGGTACAGCTAATGAAGTAAATACTACAGTTACTAATAATCAAATTCAAATTGGATTACCAGATGATGTAACAATTGGAGGAGCTTTAACAGTAACAGGTGATTTAACAGTAACTGGTAATACGATAGAGCAACAAGTAACTAACTTGAATGTAGAAGATCAATTCATACTTCTTAACTCAGGTAGTGCAGCACAAGATTCAGGTATTGTTATTAATGGTCAAGGAGCAGCATTAGGATGGGATGAATCAGAAAATAGATTCGCTTTAGACTTTACAGGTGCTACTTTCAACCAAACATCAATAACTTCAGATGCATTTATAGCATCAGTGGTTACTTCAGATGATGCAAATTATCAAAAAGTAGGTAATATTAGAATAGACGGAGACGATATTTACATATATTCATAATTAAATGTTTAAAAGGTTATTAATGGCAATAAAAGGTAAAAGAAATATAGGAAGGGGAGCAACTAAATCAGACTCCTCTTCTATGTTCTTAAAATCAGAAGCACTCTTCATAGGACAAAAATTACAACAGGCTAACTACAAAGGTGAAGAGTTTGAAACATATCAACAGATAATGTTAAAGTTAAAAAGTATTGTAGATAAGGGATAAATTCCTATATTTATAATAAAGCTAATTATCGGCCTTGAAAGAGGAAGTGGGCTCATAGAGTAACCAACCGTAAATAGAAGTAAAATGCCTAACTGGAAAAAAGTAATAGTTAGCGGATCAGACGCTAGCTTATCTACCTTAACGATAACAAATAGTGGATCAACTGATGATTCACTCTTACTTACTGCTACAGAAGATTCATCTACAGCAGCACCAGTCGTAACATTCAAAAGAAATACAGGAACAGCAGCAGATGCAGATTACTTAGGACAATTAAAGTTCAAAGGAGAGAATGATGCAGATCAAGAAGTTACATATGCTAAAATAACTGCAAAAATATTAGATGCTTCAGACGGTACTGAAGATGGTCTTATCGAATTTGCAAATAAAAAAGCAGGTTCCAACGTAATAACAGCTAGGTTAAGAAGTGATTCATTTCAACTTTTAAATGATACTAATTTATCAGTTGATGGACAAATTTCTGCTTCTTCGTTAATTAGTAATAATTTTTCTGGTTCATTTCAAGGAGATGGATCTAGTTTAACAGGCATTAATACTACAGTAGTTAGCTCATCTACAGTATCAGATACATTTACTTCAGCAACTACCCATTCAGTTTCACATACATTAGGTACTAAAGACTTAATAATAAATGTATATGATAGCAATGATGATATATTTGTACCAACAAGAATAAATACACCAACTACATCATCAGTTATACTTCATATGGATCCAGCTACATCTGGTAGAGTTGTAATAGGAAAGTCTGGACATATAGTATCGGGATCATCATTATTAGACGGTACTGGAGTATTATCAGGATCAGCACAAATAGCTACAAACATATCAGGATCATTTACATCAGTTAGTGCTAGTATAGCGACTGAATTAAATAATGCTACTGGATCAGTTTCATTAAATACCAGAGATAGTTCCACTTTTTCATTCTGGCAAGGATCACAAGCACAATATGATGCATTAGGATCTTATGATAGTAATGTTATATA
>MDTB01038545.1_pt1 | contig 10370 bp, 14 predicted proteins | sample 811161 | NCBI WGS metagenome assembly MDTB01 (sample SAMN05326650, study PRJNA326480) | marine metagenome | isolation source: seawater | place: Mediterranean Sea | collected 2009
AAGTCAATAACTCTTCTTATGATATTTTATTTACTTTAATCTCTAGAAAAGCATTCGATTCAAACAAAACTTACCTTCCCTCCGAAAATATATTTATACTAGAGGAAGAAGAAATTCAAAAAATAAGTAACCTTAAAAAAAATAAGATTGGACTATCTGTAGTAAAATCTAAGTCTGATATTTTTTCTAATTCTAAAATTAATGGGCTAATGATAGCTTTAGATTCTATAAATGACCCTGGGAACTTAGGAACTATAATTAGAAATGCAGACTGGTTTGGAATTAAAAATATTATATGTTCCAAAAATACCGTTGAATTATATAACCCTAAAACAATCCAATCAAGTATGGGATCTTTTACAAGAGTTAACGTCTTTTATGAAGATTTATCAAAAATATTTGAGAGTACTCAATTAAAAATTTATGGTACTTCATCTGAAATTAAGGGAAGTATAGATCCAAAATCTATTGAGGAAGGAATTATTTTGTTTGGAAGTGAATCAAATGGAGTCCGAGATAACTTAAAAAAACATATTCATAGTTGGCTTTCTATTAAAGGAGATGGAAAAGCTGAGTCTCTGAATGTCTCTGTGTCAAGTGGAATAATATTAGATAATATTATAAACAATTAGCTTTCTTTTTTTCTGAACCATGGTATCTGAAATGCCAGAAGATATGAAAATAATAAAGATGCAAATATTGGAATTAAACTCTTTTCATATTTATTCTGAAGAATACCAGACTCATCTATAAATGATTTTGTTTGTTCTTCTATTGCGACCGTCTCTATAAAAACAAACAATGTACCAAGTGAAAAAAATAGAAGTAGAAACCCTAAAATTTTATATATGATTATAAAAGTGCTTCTCATACTGTAAATATAAAAATTAAAATTTTAATCTTTTAGAGCTTGCTCTTTAGCTTTTTCTGCTAAATCTTTTCCAAGATAAGAATCAATTAGGTAATGAGCTAAATAAATAAAAGGAGTTATAATAATAGCCACAAAAAATTTAAATGTATAATTATCAAACCCAACTACAAAAACTTGGTTTATAGACCATTCTTTTCCCTCAGGAGCTAGAAAATAAAATGCTATGGTAAGCACTACGAAGCTATCAATTAATTGAGATATTAAAGTTGATCCAGTTGCTCTTAACCATATGAATTTTCCTTTAGTTATTTTTTTTATTTTTTGGAAAATGAATACATCTAGAAGTTGTGCTATTAGAAAAGCAAATACTGAACCTATTATTATACCTGTACTTTGTAGAAAAATTGTATTATATGCATAATCTATATCAAATGGGTTTCCAGAGTTATCAGTGCTATTTATATTTAGCCAGTATGTATTAGGAGTTAATTTTGTTGAAAGAAAAACAATTAAGAATACATATAAGATTAGTATGATTGTAAAGTATGATATTTTTTTCACACCACTTTTTCCAAAGTACTCATTTATGATATCTGTTGTAATAAAAACTACTGGCCAGATAAGAACACCAACTGATAAACTAAAGTTTTTTAATAATGAGAAATCAAAAATTTTAGTTCCTAGGATTTCTGCAATAATTGCATTAGTGATAAAAATCCCGGTAAGGATTATAAAAATATTATTTAACTTATTTTTTTCTTCTATTTTGAGTACACTCATTAGGTAGATGCTAATTCATACCTTTTTCTATTTCATCCAATTGGATTGAGTCAATAGCTTCTTGGAGTGTTGGTAAAATATCTAGAACAGTATCTAGCTTAGATATTTTAAGCACTTTTTCGATATGATTATTTACATTACATATAACAAAAGAACAATTTTTTTCTCTAAAAGTTCTATTTCCCACAAGCATTGCACTAAGACCTGATGAATCCATAAACTTTACATTTTTAAGGTCTAATATTATATTTTTAGCTCCTTCAACCTCATAAGTGATCAAGTCTGCTTTTAATGTTGGTGCTAGAACAGAATCTATTTTCTCTTCTTTAGGTGTAAGTACATAGTACAAATCATTCTTTTCTATTTCGTATTTCATAATGCAATTTTAATATTCGATTCGATATCTATCATCATATTTTCTGTTTTTCTTTTTATAAAATTATCTCCAGTTATATTTTCATACAATTCAATATACCTTTTAGAGATTGAATTTACTATTTCATCACTCATTATAGGAACTTCTTGATTTTTTTTTCCTTGGAAACCGTTTTCAATTAACCATTGCCTCACAAATTCTTTAGATAACTGTCGCTGATCCTGATCTTTATCTTGGAGTCCTTGGTATGTATCTGCATAAAAGTACCTTGAGGAGTCTGGGGTATGAATTTCATCTATTAAAATAATATCATTCTTATATTTTCCGAATTCATATTTAGTATCAACTAATAATAAATTTTTTGAGAGTGCGTATTCTGTGCCTTTTTTATATAGTTGAAATGTATAATTTTCAAGTTTCTCATAATCCGCTTTACTAACTATTCCTGATGAAATAATATCTTCTCTTGAAATATCTATATCATGACCAACTTTTGCCTTGGTTGTTGGGGTAATTATAGGTTTAGGAAACTTATCATGTTCCTTCATCCCATCAGGCATTTCTACTCCACACAACATCCTTTTTCCTTCCTTATATTCTCTCCATGCATGCCCAGTTAGATAACCTCTAATTACCATTTCAACTGGGAATGTATCACATTTTTTTCCTATTGTCACATTTGGGTCAGGTACAGAATCTATCCAATTAGGCACAATATTTTCTGTTAGTTTAAGAAACTTCTCTGCTATTTGATTAAGAATTTGGCCTTTAAAAGGTATTGGTCTAGGAAGTACTACATCAAAGGCACTAATCCTATCACTAACTACCATTACCAACTTTTGATCAAAGTGATATACATCTCTTACCTTCCCAGTATATTTTTTTAATAGGTTATCAAATTTAAAGTTTGTATTCTGTATGGCACTTCCCATTACCAGTCAGGTTTATTTTTATCTAACTTTTTGCTAGGCTTTCTTTTTAACTGCTGAATATACTGAAATTCATTATTATTTAATGCGTCTAATATCATTTCAGCTTTCTTCTTACTCATATTTATTTTCTTTAATTTCTCTTCTATAGACTCCTCATTACTCTTCTTCTTCTTATTTTCTTCTTTATTTTGAGATTCTTGTTTCTCACTTTTTTGGTCTTGTTTGTTTTCTTCTTTCTTACCTTTTTGATCTTGTTTTTTATTATCAGAGTTTTCTTTTTTATTATCTTTTTGATCTTGGTTATCCTTCTTATTTTCTTCCTTATTTTTTTCTTTATCTATCTTCTTCTTTACAAGCTCATAATTAAATTTTGAGTCATCATTACTATTATCAGAGATAATTGATTTTTTGTAAAGGTTTAATGCCTCTTCTAGTTTATTATTTTTTTCATTGATATTACCCAGTTGTTGAAATGCAATAGATTTTACTCTGTTATTTTCTGTTAGAGACGCATAATTATAACTTTCAATAGCATTAAGTGTATCACCTGATAGTAAGTATGAATGCCCAAGATTTAGATATATCTTCTCATTTTTATATTCAAATGAGTCAATTAATAATTTATAACTTTCTATAGACTCATTATATTTTTTTTCTATGAAAGATTTTTCAGCAGATTTAGTCAATTTATTTATGTTATCAACTCTGTCTATTGATGATATTGAAAGAAGTAATATTAGAATGTAAATCATATAGAAATAATTTTAAAACTAAATGTGAAATCTATCAGCATTAAAATTAGTGCTGAAAATAAAAAATAAAAATATTTATTTTCTGTCACATCAACAGTCTTTGACTCAATATAATCTCCTTTTATGTTTACTATCTCTGAAATTAGATTATCAGTCTGACTCATTTCATTTGAAATCTCAAAATATTTTCCTCCAGTATATGATGCTGTTTCCTTTAGTGAATTAGAGTTTAGTTTGGTGATAACATCATTTCCCTCATTATCTTTTTTAAATTTCCCATTTCTTAATAATATCTTACTTCCTTGAGCACTACCTATTCCTACTGAAAATAGTTTGATAGACGAGCTCTTAATTTGTTCTAATGATGATTCTGTATCTTCTCCAAAATCTTCTCCGTCAGATATTAATATTATTACTTTAGAATTGATCTCTTTATTATTAGAGGTTTCATCTTCTAATTTTGATAAACTTAATTCAAGAGCTGGACCAAAGTCTGTTCCTGAGTTAGGAACAAGGCTAGTATTTAAAGTTTCTATAAATAAATTTAGAGCATTCTTATCGTATGTGAGTGGACACTGGACATATGCTTCACTTGAAAACATTATTATTCCAATTCTATCTGAAGAAAATTGATCAATGATTTTTTTCATTTCAAATTTTACTTTTTCTAATCTGGTTGGTTTAATGTCATCGGCATTCATTGACTCAGATAAGTCAACTAGTATCATGATATCTTTTCCTACTATATTAACCTCTTTTTTGTTATCTCCAAATGAGGGGCCAAGTAAAGCTATAATCATCAGAAAAAAATAGCTAGATCTTAGAATAAGTTTATAGATAACTTTTTTTATTGATACTTCAATTTTTTTATTTATTCTATAAATTCTAAATATGTAAATACTATAGAAAATTGTAAATAAAAAAAATAAAGTAAACTCACTGTAATCAAGTGATTTTAAAAAATTCATAAGCAAAACTAAGAAATTGAATTTTTTTTAGACAAAGTTAGTTGAGTATTTAACCCTTTTTCACATTTAGAAAAAATTAAAAAAAATTATGACAAGAAGATGATGTAATTATATTTGCCATTAAATTATGGAGAGGTGGGTGAGTGGCTTAAACCAGCAGTTTGCTAAACTGTCGTACGCAATAACGCGTACCGGGGGTTCGAATCCCCCTCTCTCCGCATTTTCCTTCCAAATTATTATGCTATTAAATTTGTTTGAATGAAAAAATTCTTGATAGTTGTTTTGATTCTATTTAGTCAATCTTGTAAAGAAATTGACTCAGAACAAGTCGAATCATTAATCACTGTAATTGGTATAAGTGAAATTTTTATAAATCAGAAAGTAGATAATCAGGATATATCAAGAAAAGTAATTATTCATGGTCCTAAAGATATTATTGAAAATAAAAAGTATCCAGTTGTATTCTATCTTCATGGAAATGGAGGTTTACCCACGAGAGGTTTTATACTGTCTGAGTTAGTAGATTCTGGAGAATTTATTGGAGTATACCCAGAAGGATATAAAAGATCTTGGAATTTAGGTGCCGGTATTGAAAGTTCAAATGCTAATGATGTAGAGTTCATAAAAATGATAGTTTCTGAATTATCAAACTATTCTAATATAGATTTAGAAAAAGTGTATGCTATTGGGAATTCTAACGGATCTGCAATGGCAAATCAATTAGCATTGAAGACAAATATATTTAAAGGAATTGCACCTTTAGCTTCACAACTACTTTTAGCACAGAACCCTATCACCTCAACAAAACCATTATCCGTATACCAGATATGTGGGTCTCATGATGAAACTATTCCTTATGAGGGTGGACTTTCAAGTGTTGGACATATATTCAAATCATCTCATGAAAGTGCATATTCGTGGGCATCAGCATTTAATTGTAACTTAAATGCAGAGGTTCAAATAATTAACTCTGATAGTATTTTTACTTATAATAATTGTAAAGATGGAAATATAATAAAATTTCAAAGAGTTGAAAACGGCAATCATGGTTTAAATGGTAACTTAAGAGATAAGTGCAATAAAATATGGGAATTTTTTAAGCAGATTAGTTAGTCTCAGTACATGTACAACTCATTATTTTTATTAAAATCGAATAAAGTATGAATTCCTAACATTGAATTTATAGTACAATAGCACTATTGAATTTAGTATCACATTTCACATCAAATTGTGACAGCTCTACTAAGAAAAGTGAATGAACTGGTGAATATCCGGCTTTACTCAATACTTTAAAAGCTCCATTTGCTGTTCCTCCAGTAGCAAGAACATCATCAAAAATTAATACTTTACCTTCTCCTTCTTGAACTTGCATCACTGCCTCACCATATTCAAGTTTATGTCTTACAGTTTGTATTTTTCCTGGTAATCTGTCTTTTTTACTCCTACAAAGTACAATTCCTTTTTTTAGTTTATCAGCTAAGATTGATCCTATAAGAAAACCTCTCGATTCAATTAAAGCCAAATAATCAAAATTTATATTATTTATTAAGCCCATACACTTATCTACAAGTATATCTCTAGCCTTTGGATCCTTATATATTGGGTTTAGATCGATATACTCCACTCCTTCAATAGGAAAGTCTTTATAAAACTCAATCTTCTTTTTTACGTATTCTAGATTCATAATTTATTGTAAATTTAAATTAATTTAGAAGTAACATTATGAAAAAAATTAAATTCATTCTCTGTCTTTTTTTAATTTTAGCTTGTTCTAATGAAAATGAAGAGATTTCGGGTAATAAAGGCTTATTTTATCAATCTACTTTTTTTGACGGATTAAGTAGAGATTATATATTATATGTTCCAGATTCATACGATGAAAATCAAAATATACCAATTGTATTTAATCTTCATGGGGGAAGTGGTACAGCCCAAGAGCAGATGAATACTGTTAGTGACATGAGGAGTCTATCAGAGACTGGACCTTTTATATTAGTTTATCCTCAGGCTACAAGTGACTCTAATGGGATACCTATTTGGAATCTTGGTGGATTAAATTCTAAAGCTACTGATGTAGATGATGTGGGTTATATTTCTCATATTATAGAAAAAATTTCTAATTTTTATTCTGTAGATCATGATAGAATTTATGCAACTGGATTTTCTAATGGAGCATATCTCTCATTTGAATTAGCTTGTAAGCTAAGTAATAAAATTGCTGCTTTTGCATCTGTAGCAGGACATATGTTTATAGATACATATAATGACTGCTCCCCAACACATCCAACACCTTTTCTTTCTATAAATGGAACAGAAGATAATTACCAAGGAATAGCGTCTTACTACCTTTCAGTAGATGACTCTAATAACTATTGGAATATATTTAATAGTACTGATACTGAACCCATTATTACGGATATAGATGATATAAATACATCTGATGGAAGTACTGTAAAATATTATTCTTGGAGAAACGGCAGCAGTGGAGTTGAAGTGGATCATTATAAGGTTATAGGAGGTGGTCACTCATGGCCATCATCAGGTGGAGCTAATAAGGGATGGGACAATGGTGATATAGATCCTAATGTTTTAATTTGGAATTTCTTTTCCAAATTTGACATAAATGGTTTGAGATAATTTTTTTTACTAATTTCATGAAATGAAGATTTTTGATAAAAATCGTTTAGGAAAATATGGTATTGAGTCAGTTGCTATAATAGTAAGTGTACTTTTTTCATTTTACCTTGAAGACTTAAGAGTCTCAAATGAAAAAAAAAATTATAAAAATGAATTAGTAATCAACCTTAAAAACATAATTAATGAGGATTTAATTAATATCAATAATATAAAAGAATTACAAAACAGAGCATATACTGGTGCGGAAATTCTGATTAATGATATGGCTGATAATAAGGTTGATTTATCTAGAAATGAGATTGCATCTTATTATCTCTTAGTCGGACAAAGAGGATGGGTTTCATTTTTTCCTCAAAATGGATCATATAATGAAATTATATCTACTGGATCATTAGAATCAATTAAATCTTCAAATTTCAGAAAGGCATTAACTAATACTTATACTCATTTATACGAGAGGAATCTCCAGATTTCAAGAACTATTGATGACTTTTTTTTAGATGCAAGCTCTAGATATAGTCCTCATATTTTAATTCAATCAACTGAGAAAAAAAATGAAGGATTTGTGTATTCTGAACTTGTTCCTACTAGCTATGAAATTGATATGAATTATTACCTTTCTAATGAGGCATTATCTGATATGATTCAATTTAAAAATCTTATAGGAATGTATCTGGATCTTTTAGAAGAATATGAAGACTCATACGAAATGTTAAAAGTTCACTCAGACGAAGAAATAAGTTAAAATTTTTCTCAATTTTTTCAATATTTAATGTTAAAAATAGCTTTTGATAAAACATATATTTACCCTCTAGAGAAAAATCATAGATTTCCTATGATTAAATATGAACTAATACCTGAGCAGCTACTAAGAGAAGGTACTTGTGTTGATGATAACTTCTTTATACCAAAACAAATTTCTGATGAAGATGCTTTATTAACTCACCAAAGTGATTATTTTGAGAGACTGGTTTCTCTTTCTTTAACAAAATCGGAGTTAAGACCTATTGGATTTCCTATGAGTAAAGAACTAGTAATTAGAGAGAAAATAATATCTCAAGGAACAATAGATGCTACATTATTCTCTTTGAAAAACAGGATTTCTATGAACATAGCTGGAGGCACACACCACGCCTTCTCAGATAGAGGAGAAGCATTTTGTATGTTAAATGATCAGGCAATTTCTGCTAATTATTTAATTAAGAATAATCTATGTAAAAAAGTATTAATAATAGATTTAGATGTTCATCAGGGAAATGGAACTGCTTCTATTTTTAAAGGGATTAAAAATGTTTTTACACTTTCTTTCCATGGTAAAAATAATTATCCATTTAAGAAAGAAGATAGTGATTTTGATTTGGCATTTGAAGATGGTGTAGGAGATAAACACTATTTAAAAAAAGTTAAAGAAATACTGCCAAGGGTAATTGATGATTTTGAGCCTGATTTCATTTTCTATCTATCTGGTGTTGATATTATGGAAAATGATAAGCTTGGAAAGCTATCTTTATCTCTTGATGGATGCAAAGAGAGAGATAAATATGTACTGAACCTTTGTAAAAGTAATTCTATACCCGTGCAAGTAAGTATGGGCGGAGGGTATTCTCTAGAGCTTAAGAATATTATAGAAGCTCACTCTAATACTTTTAGGTTAGCTCAAGAAATATTTTTTTAATATTCTTAATTATCATTATTTCATTTATAGATTGTATTTTTTAAGATTGTATAGTTAAATATGAATTCAAAACAGAAAGTAATCATTCTATTAATTATTGACACAACTTTATTTATTGTGCTATTATATCTTTTATTTAAAGGTCTGTGGTTTGAGGCAATGATCCCTTTCCTATTATCTCTTGGAATTAATTTTTGGAATTTCAATACTTATAAAGAGTACTTTTCAAGAAAAGAAAAATAAATTACTTTTATATTAAATAATTAAACTTTTAAACTAGTATACATGAGATATTTTTTCCTTTTAATATTCTTTATTTTTTCTTGTAATTCATCAAATCAAACTGATATTACTGAACAAGAAGTTAAAGATAAATTTGATGAATTTTTTGGAGTTTTATCTGTAAATAATCCAGATAAAAACAAACTTTATGAATTGGTAACTGATGATTATTTCATTTTTGAAAATCAGAAGAAGTATTCAATGGAAGAATTTATTGAGTTTGTAAGTACTTTTAAAACTCTAGAAGATAATTGGGAGTTATCAGACTTTGAGATAGATATTGATAAAAATTCTGCACATGCCTCATTAAGAAATGTTGGTAAATTTTTGGTAGAGACCGATTCAGGAAATGTAATCATGAATTTTGATTGGTTAGAGAGTGCTTATCTTATTAGAGAAGGGGGAGAACTAAAATTTGATTTTTATTTTTCAGATGCAATAAAAGAATCAGTAACCAAAGTTGATTAATAACTTTATTTTTTTTTCATATCTTTATGATATGAATTGTGAATGTAAAAATTGTGAATGTGTTGATGCTTGTAGCGAATGCTCTTGCTGTGACTGTTAATTGACTCACTATATTATTTGTTGTACTAGTATGGTTTTATTTAAACCCTTATCTTAAGTTTATAATTAACTTATTATTTTATTTATTCTATGAAGTTTTGGGAAAGTCCTATAATCAAATCATTAGGTTGGAAAGAAGAGCCTAGGGGTATTGCTAAAGTAATGTCTTTTTGTATGCTTACTGTCATCGTAATGGCTATTTTTTTACCAACAAGTATTTTAGAAACTAAAATAGTATCAACAATTACATGGGGTTCAATAATCATATTTTTTGTTTTACTAGCATATGTACTTATAAAAAGATTTTTTTCTAATTAATACCTCCAAATTAAAAGACAAATGAGATATATATTAATATTATTAATTTTCCTTTTTGGTTGCAGTAATGAGGGGGTTGTAGAATGCTCTTATATTCGGCTTGATGTTTAACATGCTTTAAAATCTAAAAAACCTACAGAATCACCTCTTGCAATAGTAAATTAATAGATTTACATTTGCCATCATTATCTGGTTCCGTAGCTCAACTGGAT
>MDTB01066971.1_pt1 | contig 10370 bp, 11 predicted proteins | sample 811161 | NCBI WGS metagenome assembly MDTB01 (sample SAMN05326650, study PRJNA326480) | marine metagenome | isolation source: seawater | place: Mediterranean Sea | collected 2009
CGGGATTGCCCGCTTTGCCGATGGCGCAGATGCGGCCGTCTTTGAGGCCCACATCGGCTTTGACGATGCCCCACCAATCCAGGATCAGGGCGTTGGTAATCACCGTGTCGACGGCACCCGCAGCGCGGCTGGTCTGGCCTTGGCCCATGCCATCACGGATGACCTTGCCGCCGCCAAACTTCACTTCATCGCCATAGACGGTGTAGTCCTTCTCGACTTCGAGGATCAGCTCGGTATCGGCGAGCCGAACCCGGTCGCCCGTGGTGGGGCCATAGGTCTCGGCATAGGTCCGACGATCAATCCGATACGGCATCAGAGGTCTCCGTTGATCTGGGCGTTAAACCCCACGACGCGGCGGGCGCCGCTGAAGGGGACGAGTTGCACTTGGCGTTCATCACCAGGCTCAAAGCGGATCGCCGTTCCAGCGGCGATGTCGAGCCGTTGGCCGCGGGCCGCCTCGCGATCGAAGCGCAGGGCTGCGTTGGCCTCCGCAAAGTGGAAGTGGGATCCCACCTGCACCGGGCGATCACCGGTGTTGGCCACCAGCACGGTGGTCACGGGCCGGCCGGCGTTGAGCTCCAGCTCGCCGGGTTCGGGAAGCAATTCGCCGGGAATCATTGCTGCCATGGTTCAGCGGATCGGTTGGTGCAGGGTGACGAGCTTGGTGCCGTCGGGGAAGGTGGCTTCCATCTGAACCTCACTAACCAGTTCAGCCACGCCGTCCATCACTTGATCACGGCTGAGCCAGGTGCTGCCCACCTGCATGAGTTCCGCCACGGTTGTGCCGTCACGGGCCCCTTCCAGGATTTGCAGGCTGAGGAAGGCCACCGCTTCGGGATGGTTCAACTTCAGGCCCCGCTGCAAGCGTCGCTCAGCGAGCAGGGCGGCGGTCACCACCAACAGTTTGTCTTTCTCCTGGGGAGAGAGATGCATCACAGAGCGGCTGCTTCTGACACGCTGGCAAAGAAGCGTGAGCCGTAAAGGTTTGCGCTGAACCTTTTTGCCAAGGCCCAGTGCTGCAACTGATGCTGGAACTGTTGCCCTGCCTGGGCTTTGGCCTGCTTTTTGGTTGGCACCGCCCGTTGTGGCCCGTGCGCTTGGCACCGCCTTTGGTGCGCTTTGGCGTGCCCTTGAGCATTGCGGGGTTGGTGCTGCGCTCGGGCGTGCATTGGGATGTGCTGGGCGCGGCCCTGCTCACCTTGGGCTTGATTGGCGGCAGCCTGCTGCTGCTGTTGTGGCCGCTGTGGCGTCGTTGGTTGCCCTGGGGGGTAACGCGCCTGGGAGCGGTCACGGGGAACACGGGTTATTTCGGTGTGCCGGTGGTGCTGGCCCTGTTGCCCCCGGCTGGCCTGGCCTTTGCCGTCATCTACGACATCGTCGGCAGCCTCATCACTTGGACGGTGGGGCCGCCCTTGATCAGTGGTGTCCGGATCTCAGGCCGCAGCCTGGTGGCTCATCTGGTCCGCAGCCCCTCGGTGCAAGGCATGACCCTGGCTGTGCTGCTGCAGCTCACGCCCCTGGCGCCAGTCATGGCGAGTTGGTTGTGGTGGCCAGCTCGGGTCGTGATTGTGCTGGCCTTGTTGCTGCTGGGCATGCGGCTTGGCGTGATGCTGCGCAGCGGCGAGGTCAACGCCCCTGCGCTTGAGGTGTTGCGTCCCGCATTGCTGGCCAAATTGCTGCTGCTGCCGGCTGTGATGTGGGCTTTGGCGGCCATCACGGCTCAGCCGGCGTTGGTGCGTGATGTGTTGGTGTTGCAGGCGGCGGCCCCAACGGCGATCTCTGTGTTGTTGATCGCTGAGGCATCGTCGCGTGATGTGAGCGAAGCGGCGGGCTTGGTGTTTGCCAGCACGCTGTTGGCGCTGTTCAGCGTGCCGCTGTGGTGGCTGTTGTTGCAGGCTCTGGGTTGAGGGCCAATTCAGCTTCTTGAAATGGCCAGGTGCGCGGCCAGCTCGGTTCACTCAGGCCCTGCACGGCGCGAATGCGCCGCCACAGCCGGAAGAACCAGAGGCGTGCGGCTTGGCTGGACCCACCTCGGTAGCGCGCGATCAGGCCAGGCTCGAGTGGCCCGATGGCCATCGTGCCGCTGAGCCCCTCGCGGTCGGCTCTTCCACCCTTCAACAGCTGGGCTAGCTGTTCGTTTTCCAGGGGTTCTGGAGCGATCCAGATCAGCGTTCCCAGCACCGGCTCGCCGCCCATGCCGTGGGGATTGGGCAGTTGTTCCTGCTCCAGGGAGAGCCGCTCCACCACAGACCACTGCTCACCGCGGCGAATGCTGAGGCTGTTGCAAAAGCGCCCGGCGCCCAGGTCTTCGCCGCGGGCCGTGCGGCCCAAGCGCACCACATCAGCCCCCAGCCAACTGGCGCCAGGCGCCACCGTGATCTGTTGCTGCTGCTCCAGCAAGGCTCCGGCGAACACCACGGTTTCCTGCGGTAGCCATTCCAGATCGGCGCCGGCTTCGAGCTCGGCCTGCAACGTGATTTGGGCCCAGCGCCCCTGCGGTTGCACCCGGGAGCGGCCGCGACTGCCATAGATCTTTTGGGCCGCCACGCTGGTGAGGAAGCTGCGGCTGCCGGCGGCGGCGTGCAGGGCAATCTCGAGCTGATCGCCGCCCACCAGTCCGCCAGCGGTGTGGAGCAGCGGCATCACACAGCGGCCATCGCCGGCTGTGAAATGACGCAGCAGCTTGAGCGGTGAGCGGGCTCCCCCCTGCCATTGGGTGGTGCCATCGGCTGCTAGTTCAAAGTCCAAGCTCACCGAACCACGCCAGGGCGGCAGCTGGTTTGGGGTGTCGGTCATGGTTTGGTTGGTAGCGGTTATGACCGGATTGGCGCCATCGCGCCGCAAAGCTGACCCAAAGAGGACGTGCTTTTGACCCAAGGCGACACTCCCATGGTGCTGACGCAGCAGTTGGATGGTGATGCATCCGCCACCTTGCCGCGCTTGCCGTTGAGCGCTGCTGAACGGCGGGTCTGCCGAGGTCGCCGCTATTTGGAGGATGGCCGCGCCGTGTTGCTTCAGTTGCCGCGCGGTCAACAGCTGATCCCCGGATGCGGCCTCGCCGATGCCGAGGGCACACCACAGGTGGTGGTGGCCGCGGCGCCAGAACCAGTGGTGGTGGTCAGAGCGTCTCAGCCGTTGGCTCTGCTGCAGGCGGCGTATCACCTGGGGAATCGCCACGTGGCGTTGGAGGTGCACCCCCAGGAATTGCGTTTGCTGGCGGATTCGGTGTTGGAGCAGATGCTGCGCCAACGGGGACTGCAACTCGACCAGCAAGAGGCGCCCTTTTGCCCCGAGGGAGGCGCCTACGGCTCAGCTGATCATCACCACCACGCATGAGTGCTCCTCTAGCGCTGCTGCAGTTGGTCAGCCCTGCCTTGCCAGTGGGCGCGTTCAGCTACTCCGAAGGCCTTGAGGTGCTGGTGCAACGCGGCCAGCTCGCTTCGCCGCAGGACGTGGGCGATTGGCTTGAGGCTGAGTTGCGTCAGGGCGTGGTGCGGCTGGAGACTGCCGCGCTGGAACCCATGCAGCAGTGGTTGCAGCAGTGGCAAACCGCTGCTGAAGCCGGCGCTGAAGCACAACTCCGCGATCTTGATGGTTGGTTGCTGGCGCAGCGCGAAGCCTTGGAGTTGCGCCAGCAACAGCGGCAGATGGGCCGCTCTCTCTTGCAACTGCTGGCTGAGTTGGGCTGGCCCTTGCCCGATGGCGCCTTGGATCTGAGCTGGCCGGCGGCCTGGTGCTGGGCTGGCTGTTGTTTGGGTGTTGAGGCTGAGGCCCTGCGCCAGGGCTATTTGTTCAGTTGGGTGGCCAATCAGATCAGCGCTGCTGTGCGCTTGGTGCCGCTGGGCCCCACGCAAGGTCAGCGCTTGCAACTGGCGCTGGCTCCAGTGATTGATAGCCAGGCCAAGGCGTTGGCGGGGGTGGATCCCCATCAGCTATGGAGTTCCGGGGTTGGAGCGGGGTTGGCCCAGCTCCAGCACGCTGAGCTCTACAGCCGCCTGTTTCGCAGTTGAGCCTTCTAGGCCAGGGCTCCCATCAGGTTTTGCGGCAGCCCAAGGCGCCAGAGGAAGCTCAGCACTTCCAAGCCCACCACGGCAATCAGGGCGCGGAAGATCAATTGCGTGGCCCCATCCCCCAGGGCGAGCTTGGCGCCGAGATGGGCTCCGGCCATGCCGGATAGGGCCAGGGGCAGCGCCCAGAGCCAGTTGATGTCGCCCCTGAGCCCAAAAATCAGCAGGGCCACCAGGCTGGAGCTCAAGCGCACAAAGCATTTGAGGATGTTGGCGGTCTTCAACGGGATGCCGCCGGCGAGCACCAACACCAGCAGCGTCATCACACCCGAACCGAGGGCGATGAAGCCGGCCCAAAAGCCGGTGGCGGCCATCAATAGATAGAAGAGTGGCCCGAGCTGGGTCTCGGTTTCCTCGGAGCTGGGCTCGTCTTGCTGCAGCAGCCGTGTGGGCTGGCTGATCAGGCAGATCAGCACAAACAGCAGTGAGCCTGCAATTGCCCAGGTGATCCATTGATCACTGAGGGCTGTGGCCAACAGGGACCCCGCGATCGCTCCAGCCACCATTGGCACGGTGGCTTTCAGCGTGAGCAGCCAGGGGATGGCACCGGCTTGATGGAAGCGCCAGGTGGCTGTGGCCAGGCCCGCCACTGCGGCCAGCCGGCTGGTGCCATTGGCCACTCCAGCCTCCAATCCCAGCCCAATCATTGAAGGCACCACCACGGTGGCCCCACTGGCAGCCACGGTGTTGATGAAGCCGCCTGCGAGGCCGCAGATGATCAACGCCAGCAGGGTGATGGCGTCGATGACCTCTCAGCGAAGAAATTCAGATTACGAGGCGCTTTGGCTTGCCAACATGCAGCTAGTGCACGCTGCGCCATGAGTCGTTTGCGGGTTGGGGTGGCTGGCCCCGTGGGGTCTGGCAAAACAGCGCTGGTTGAGGTGCTCTGCCGCCGCTTGCGGGATCAGTTGCAGCTGGCTGTGGTCACCAACGACATCTACACGCAAGAAGATGCCCAGTTTTTGACTCGCGCTGGAGCGCTGGAGCCCCAGCGCATTCGCGGTGTGGAAACCGGCGGCTGCCCCCACACGGCCATCCGTGAGGACTGCTCCATCAACCGGGCGGCGGTGGAAGAACTCGAGCAGGCCTTTCCTGGTTTGGATCTGGTTTTGGTGGAGAGTGGCGGCGACAACCTGGCGGCCAGCTTCAGTCCTGAGCTGGTGGACCTTTGCATCTATGTCATTGATGTGGCGGCCGGCGACAAGATCCCGCGCAAAGGCGGGCCAGGAATCACACGCTCTGATTTGTTGGTGATCAACAAGATCGATTTAGCTTCCTTGGTGGGCGCTGATTTGGCTGTGATGGAGCGCGACACCGTAATGATGCGAGGTGATCGCCCCTGGTGTTTCACCAACCTGCGCAGTGGTGAAGGCGTCACCGAAGTCGAGTCATTTTTGTTGCAACAGCTACCTGGAGCGTCAACTTTGGCTCGCTAAGAGCAAAACGGTAGCTGTCATTACAAGAAGGGCATTTGTGATCCGTATTGTCGATTCTTCGCCCTTTGGCGTTCCGCTTCATTCCGTACGGATTGACTCATGAAGTTCTCCCTTTCCCGGCGCCTGATGGCCGCTGCTGCGGCTTCGGCTCTGGGCCTGAGCGTCACCGCTTGCGGTGGTGGTGATCAAGCCTCCAACGTCGAGTACGACGACACCGTGACGGTGGGCATCCTCCACTCGCTCACCGGCACGATGGCCATCTCTGAGTCCACCCTGGTGGATACCGAGAAAATGGCGATCGATGAAATCAACGCTGCTGGCGGCGTTGAAGTCGACGGCAAGAAGTACAAGATCGAGTACATCGTCGAAGACGGTGCCTCGGATTGGCCCACATTCGCTGAGAAGTCCAAAAAGCTGATCGATCAGGACAAGGTGCCTGTGGTCTTCGGTGGTTGGACCTCGGCGAGCCGTAAGGCCATGCTGCCGGTCTACGAGTCGAAGAACGCCTTCCTCTACTACCCGATTCAGTACGAGGGTCAGGAGTGCTCCAACAACATCTTCTACACCGGTGCAACTCCGAACCAGCAGTCGGAGCCTGCGACGTTCTTCATGTACAAGAACTCGCCCGCCGCTGGTAAGCCCTTCTTCCTGGTGGGTTCGGACTACGTCTTCCCCCGCACCTCCAACACCATCACCAAAGAGCAGCTCAAGTCGCTCGGCGGCGAGGTGGTGGGTGAGGACTACCTGCCCCTGGGCAACACCGAGGTGGCTCCGATCATCGCCAAGATCAAGAAGGCTCTGCCCGATGGCGGTGTGATCATCAACACCCTCAACGGCGACCAGAACGTCGCCTTCTTCAAGCAGATCCAGGACGCAGGCATCACCCCTGCCAATGGCTACTACGTGATGAGCTACTCCATCGCGGAAGAAGAGATCAGCACCATTGGACCTGAGTTCCTCGAGGGCCACTACGGCGCTTGGAACTACATGATGTCCATCGACACCCCGGCTTCCAAGAAGTTCGCTGCTGACTTCAAGGCCAAGTACGGCGCTGACCGTGTGGTGGCTGACCCTCAGGAGTCGGCTTACAACATGGTTTATCTGTGGAAGAAGGCGGTTGAGAAGGCCGGCACCTTCGACGACGACAAAGTTCGCGAAGCCCTGGTTGGCGTCACCTTCGACGCTCCCCAAGGTCCGATCGAAGTGCGTCCGAACCACCACATCTCTCAGATCGTGCGGATCGGCAAGATCACCTCAGATGGTCAGTTCGAAATCATCGAGGAGTCCGACAACCCCATCGATCCCCAGACCTGGAACCAGTTCGAGCCCACCTCCAAAGGCTTTGCTTGCGACTGGACCGATCCCAGCAAGGGCGAGAAGTACAAGCTCTGATCCTTTGAATCAGGCTGACTCACTCCTTTGAGTGATTCCTCTGGAGGAGTCCCCGTTGGGGCTCCTCCTTTCGTCTTTTCATTGGCTGTTTTCGTCTCCCCCCACTTCCGTGCAACTGCTTTTTGAAAGCTTGTTCAACGGGGTTGCCATCGGCTCGGTTTTGCTGGTGGCAGCACTTGGACTGGCGATCGTCTTTGGCCTGATGGGTGTGATCAACCTCGCCCATGGCGAGCTGATCATGCTCGGGGCTTACACCACCTATGTGGTTCAGCTGATTTTCAAACTGCCTGCGCTGCAGCCGGTTTACAACCTCTACGTCTTGGTCGCGATCCCGATTGCCTTTATCACCAGCGGTGTGGTGGGGATCCTGCTCGAGCGCACTGTTATTCGCCGTCTCTACGGCAGTCCACTGGAAACTCTATTGGCGACTTGGGGCGTGAGCTTGATCCTGCAGCAGTTCGTGCGCAGCGTGCCGCTGGCCCAAGCCGCCGGTGTGGTGCTGGCCTTGGTGCTGGGCTTTTCGCTTCCCTTGGTGCTGCCGCAGGATCTCTTGCAAGGTCCCCGCAGCCGTTGGGTGCGGGCCGGTAGCTGGGGCGTTTCGGCTCTTGCTGGAGTGCTGTTCGGCAGCGTGTTGGCCTCCCAGATCAGCAAGATTGCCCGTGCCACATCCCGGAACGTGGATGTGACCGCACCGAAATGGATGCGTGGCGGCATTGAATTTATGGATCTCACCTTCCCGGTGCCGCGCCTGGTGATCATCGTGATCACGATCCTTGCGGTGGTGGGGGTCACCTGGTTCTTGAATCGCAGCGTCTGGGGGATGCGGATTCGTGCGGTGACCCAAAACCGCGAGATGAGTGACTGCCTTGGCATCCCCACCGACACGCTGGATGTGCTCACCTTTGGCATTGGCTCTGGCCTAGCCGGGATCGCCGGAGTGGCCGTGTCGTTGCTGGGATCGGTGGGCCCGAATGTGGGCACCTCCTACATCGTTGGCTGCTTCATGGTGGTGGTGCTCGGTGGTGTGGGCAATTTGCTTGGCACCGTGATCGCCTCCTTTGCGATCGGCTTACTCACCGACTTGATCGGCGCCGGACGCTTGTTGACGATCTGGCCCGACATGCCGGCACCGCTGGAGAGCACCGTTCAGTTTTTTGCCACCACGAGCATGGCCCAGGTGCTGGTCTTCGCCTTGATCGTGGTGTTCTTGCAGTTCCGTCCCGCGGGCTTGTTCCCGCAGAAGGGACGCATGGTGGAGGCCTGAGCTGATGTTCCAAGCCTTTCAACAACAGCGCTGGCGGTGGCTGGTGTTTTGGGCGGTGATCGTGGCCGTGGCCATCGCCGCCCCGGCAGTGCTGCCAGTGTTTCGCCTCAACCTGCTCGGCCGCTTTCTATCGCTGGCCATCGTTGCTTTGGGAATTGACCTGATCTGGGGCTTCACCGGATTACTCAGCCTCGGTCAGGGCATCTTTTTTGCCTTGGGTGGTTATGGGGCTGCGATGTATTTGCAGCTCAACAGCTCGTCTGGCCAACCCAATGGCATCCCTGAGTTCTTCAGCTTGTACGGCGTAGATCGGTTGCCGTTTTTCTGGGAGCCGTTTCACAACCCGTTGTTCACGCTGATTGCCATCTGGTTGGTTCCATCACTGTTGGCTGCGCTGCTCGGGAACATGGTGTTCCGCAATCGCATCAAGGGGGTCTACTTCTCGATCCTCACCCAGGCTGCGCTGTTGGTTTTTTTCAACTTCTTCAACGGCCAGCAGAAGCTGATCAATGGCACCAATGGCCTCAAAACCGATGTGACTCAGCTGTTTGGTCAGATGGTGGGCTCCCCAGAGATGCAGCGGTACTTCTTCTGGGTGACCTGCGTTCTGGTGTTTCTGGCTTGGCTGTTCGTGCGCTGGGTGGTGAAGGGCCGCTTTGGCGATGTGCTGATTGCCATTCGTGATGACGAACCACGGCTGCGCTTCACCGGCTTCAATCCCACGCTGTTTAAGACCATTGTCTTTGCCATTGCCGGTGGTTTGGCCGGCATTGGCGGCGCGCTGTTCACCGTGCAGTCCGGCATCGTTTCACCGCAATACATGGCGGTTCCCTTCTCCATTGAGATGGTGATTTGGGTGGCCGTGGGCGGCCGCGGCACGCTCGTGGGGGCGATCTTCGGCGCCGTTGTGATCATGTATGCCAAGAGCCTGGTGTCTGAGGCCTGGCCTCAGGGCTGGCTGTTTATCCAGGGCGGTTTGTTCATCCTGGTCGTCACGGTGTTGCCTGAGGGTGTGATCGGTTGGTTCAAAACCGATGGCCCTCAAAATCTGCTTTCAAAGGTGGGCTGGGTTCGCAAGTTGGCGACCTATCCCAAGCTGGAAATTGATGGCAATGAGGAGGTGCAGCCATGACGACTCCTCTCTTGGAGTTGCGCCAGATCACCGTCAGCTTCGACGGCTTTCTGGCCCTGCGGGATCTCAATCTCAGCCTCCAACCGGGCGAGCTCAGAGCGGTGATTGGCCCCAATGGTGCTGGCAAAACCACCTTCTTGGATGTGATCACCGGCAAGACCAAGCCCACCGAAGGCCAGGTGGTGTTCAAGGGACGCTCGTTGGTGGGTGCCCGTGAGCACCGCATCGCCCGGCTCGGCATTGGCCGCAAGTTTCAAAGCCCGCGGGTGTTTGAAAAGCTCAGCGTTCAAGAAAACTTGGCTCTGGCGGTCAGTCGCCCGAAGCAGCCCCTGGATTTGCTCTTCGGCCGGCTCACGACTGATCAGCGTGATCAGGTGCAGCACTTGATGGAGATCGTCAATCTGCAGAACCGCGCTGATTGGCTAGCTGGTTCCCTCTCACACGGCCAAAAGCAGTGGCTGGAGATCGCCATGTTGGTGGGCCAAGACCCCGACCTGCTGCTGGTGGATGAACCGGTGGCTGGGCTGACTGATGAGGAAACCGATCTAACGGCTGACTTGCTCAAGTCGTTAGCCGGGGATCACACCGTGTTGGTGATTGAGCACGACATGGAGTTCATTCGCCGGCTCAACAGCCCGGTCACGGTGCTGCATCAAGGCCATGTGTTGTGTGAGGGGTCCATGGATCAGATCCAGCAGGACCCCCAAGTCATTGAGGTTTATCTCGGCACCCAGGAGGAGATGTGATGGAACAGCTCGAGATTCGCGCCTTGAACCCCTACTACGGCGAGAGCCACATCCTGCGGGATGTGGACCTCACCGTGAATTCTGGGGAGATGGTGTGTCTGATCGGCCGCAATGGCGTCGGCAAAACCACCTTGCTGAAAAGCATTATTGGTTTGCTCAAGCCCCGCAGCGGTCAGATCAACTTTGCTGAGCAGTGCCTCGACCGGCAGCCGCCCCATCAGCGGGCTCGCGCCGGTGTGGGCTATGTGCCCCAGGGGCGCGAAATCATTCCCCAACTCACTGTTGAGGAAAACCTGCTGTTGGGCCTAGAAGCGCGGCCGGGGGGGATGGGCC
>MDTB01091096.1_pt1 | contig 10370 bp, 8 predicted proteins | sample 811161 | NCBI WGS metagenome assembly MDTB01 (sample SAMN05326650, study PRJNA326480) | marine metagenome | isolation source: seawater | place: Mediterranean Sea | collected 2009
GAAAGAGTATGATGTTTGGCAAAAATGGGGATATTTACCTCGAAACTTTTAGTATTTAATACTAAAAAATTTGATTATAATAATAAAAGCGGCCGGTTCAACCGGCTGCTTTTATTTTTGAAGGATAAAATTTATGTCTAAAGACTTTACATCTGTAGAAGGTTCTCTTGATAAAAAATTACAGCTTAGACATATACCTATTACAAAAAAAATAGATAATTTCGTATTAAGTGTTGGTGAAGTTTTTAATTGGTTATGGGTAATTTTAGTTGGAGTAATTATTCTAAATGTGATTTTAAGATATGTATTTAAAAATGGAATGATTGAATTAGAAGAATTACAATGGCATCTTTATTGTATTGGATGGTTAGTAGGTCTTTCATCAACCTATATAGTCGATTCTCATGTAAGAGTGGATGTTTTAAGTGAAAGATTGAGTTATAAAAAAAAATTATGGTTTGAATTATTTGGTATTCTTATTTTATTTTTACCATTTGTGATTTTAGTACTTTATTATGCAGTGCCTTTTTTTGAATTATCATGGACCACAAGTGAAAGATCAACTTCAGCAAATGGCTTGCCTGCAAGATGGTTTGTTAAAGGGTTTCTAGTAATAAGTTTTTTCTTATTATTAATTTCTGGTTTATCAAGAATTACAAGAATAATAGCAACTCTTCGATTAGGATTGGAAACTAAAAAATGATGTCATTGGTTACAGAGTATTTTTTATCAATTGCTCTTTTTTTTAGCTTCATAACTCTTATTTTTTATGGGTTTCCAGTTGCATGGACTATGGGTGGATTAGGTGTTTTGTTTATACTTATTTCAATGTTATCCGATAGTTTATTTGACACTTTTTATGGTGTTGATTGGGGATTTGCATCTATGGTTGTCTATAGGCTTTATGGTGTAATGGCAAACTGGGTTCTGGTTGCATTACCAATGTTTATCTTTATGGGAATTATGATGGATAAGTCTGGTATCGCTGAAGATCTTATGACTGATTTGTCCAAGTTATTTGGAAGAACTAGGGGTGGTCTTGCAATCTCAATTGTATTTATTGGAGTTTTGTTGGCTGCTTCAACAGGAATTATTGGTGCTGCTGTAGTATTACTAACAATTTTAGGTGTACCTTTGATGTTAAAAAATAAATATAATCCAAATTTAGCTTGTGGAGTAGTTTGTGCAACTGGAACTCTAGGAATTTTAATTCCGCCGAGCATTATGCTTGTAATAATGGGAGATCAAGTTCGTATATCAGTTGGAGATTTATTTATGGGTGCAGTATTTCCAGGTCTATTGTTAGGATTGTTGTATACAATGTTTATTGTTGGCTATGCTTATTTGAAACCTAATGTTGCTCCTCTTCCAAAAGATGCAGAGCCTGTTAATCTAAAAATTCTTTTTAGGGTATTTAAATCTATTATTCCTCCAGCCTTATTGATAGTAGCTGTTTTAGGAAGTATTTTTATGGGTATCGCAACTCCTACTGAAGCATCCGGTGTGGGTGCATTTGGAGCTTCTTTACTAGCATTAATAAGAGGCAGACTTTCTTTTCAAGATTTGAAACACGTAATTAGAAAAACAACCCAAACAACTGCTTATATTTTTGCACTATTTGTTGGAGCAACGATGTTTGCATTAATTTTAAGAGGTTTAGGTGGAGACGAATTAATAGAGGGAGCACTAAAAGCTTTACCGTTTGGAACTAATGGCGTCGTAATTGTGGTTTTGTTTGTTGCTTTTTTATTAGGATTTTTTTTAGATTGGATTGAAATTACATTGATAATTTTGCCATTTTTAGCACCTGTAATGGTTGACTTAGGTGTTGACTTGGTTTGGTTCATAGTAATGTTTGCTGTAGTTTTGCAAACTTCATTTATAACACCACCCGTTGGATTCGCTTTATTCTATATGAAAGGTGTTGCTCCACAGGGTATTTCGATAACAAATATCTATAAAGGAATAATTCCATTTGTTGTTCTTCAAGTAATTGCTGTTGCTATTGTATTTAATTTTCCAGAGATAGTTACATGGTTGCCAAAAGTGGCATATGGACCCTAAAAACTAATCTTAATATTTATGAAAAAACTTTATTTCTTAATTATAATCACTGTATTGATAATTTCAGATAGCTTTGTTAAAGCAAATGATAACATTTCGTTAAAAAAATATTTAGAACAAAGAAATATTGAAGAAGGATCAACACAAATTTATTTACTTAATAGATGTAGCGCAGTATATGCGTATGCTTCAGCGATAATTTTAAAAACTGATGCAATAAATTCAAAAAATTTTATTGAAATTGCTAATAACTTACTTTTCAAATCAATAGAGCTCATGGTGATCGATGAAAAAGAAAAATTTGAAAATGCGAAAGAAAAGTCAGAAAAAAAAAGAAATGAATTATTTGATCTATATATTTCTGACGGAAAAAAAAATTGGGAACAAAACAAATCACATTTTAAAGGCTCTTATATATCTGAAGATATGTCTATCTGTGCAAATCTTGTTGCAGATAAATAGATAATAATTAAAAATATTGTTGAATAATTTATAATTATCAATAAAAGATATCTTCATTCATGAAAAAAAAAATTTCTTTAATTGGAGCCGGCCAAATTGGGGGGACTTTAGCCCATTTAATCGGCATTAAAGAAGTAGCTAATGAAGTGGTACTTTTTGATGTTGCTAGCGGTTTAGCTAAAGGAAAGGCACTAGATATTGCTCAATCATCATCGGTTGATGGATTTAACGTAAAATTTTCAGGGACTGATAATTACGATAATATTAAAGGATCTGATGTAATAATAATTACTGCTGGAGTTCCAAGAAAACCAGGAATGAGCAGAGATGATCTATTAGGTATTAATTTAAAAATAATCAAACAAGTTGCAGAAGGAATAAAAAAAAATGCACCTCAGGCTTTTGTTATATGCATTACAAATCCTCTTGATGTTATGGTGATGGCATTTCAAAAATTTTCTGGTTTACCTGCTAATAAAGTTGTTGGTATGGCAGGAATTTTAGACAGCTCAAGATTTAAATTATTTTTATCAGAGGAGCTCAAAGTTCCAGTAAAAGAGATTGACGCAATGGTAATGGGAGGACACGGAGATACAATGGTTCCAATGCCAAGATTTACAAAAGTTTCTGGTAAACCTTTGTTAGATTTGGTTAAAGAAGGAAGAATCTCTCAAGAAAAACTAGAAGAAATTAACCAGAGAACTAGAGATGGTGGTGCTGAGATTGTTAAATATTTAGAGAAAGGATCTGCTTTTTATGCTCCAGCAGCATCAGGTGTGCAAATGGCAGAAGCTTATTTGAAAGATGAAAAAAAGTTATTGCCGTGTGCAATCCAACTAAATGGAGAGTATGGAGTAAGCGATGTTTATGCTGGCGTACCTGTTGTAATTGGAAAAAATGGTGTAGAAAAAATAGAACAGATTGATTTAGATGAAAAAGAAAAAAAGGAATTCATGCACTCAATTGATGCCGTCAAAGCTCTTTGGGCAGCAGCATCTAAGATAGACCCAGATCTTTCTAAATAATGAATATTCACGAACATCAAGCAAAACAAATTTTAAAAAAATATGGCGCAGAAGTCCCTAATGGAATTTTTGCCTTGAATTTAGAAGAGTTAGTAGAAAAAGCTAAATCATTGAAAACAGAAAAATTTGTATTAAAAGCACAAATTCATGCTGGTGGAAGAGGAAAAGCTGGAGGAGTTAAAATTTTAAATAACATAGAGGAACTTAAAACTGCAGCAAAGGAATTATTAGGAAAAACTCTTGTAACACATCAAACAGGTCCCGAAGGTAGAGAAGTTAAAAGATTGTATGTAGAAGAATCCTCAAATATAGAAAAAGAATTTTATTTGTCTTGTTTAGTAGATAGAGCTAGTTCTAAAATTGCATTTATATCGAGTGATCAAGGTGGAATGGATATTGAAGAAGTGGCAAAAAATACACCTGAAAAAATTATAACTACAAAAGTTGAAATTTGTGACAACATACCAGATTCGGAATGTGAAAAAATAATTAAAATATTTAATTTAACTGATGATACTAAAAAGCAAGCAATATCAATAGTTAAAGCACTATACAAAATGTTTATTGGTACAGATGCTAATATGATTGAGGTTAATCCTTTGATATTAACTAAAGAGAAAAAAATTATATGTCTAGATGCAAAAGTAAATTTTGACTCTAACGCTTTATTTAAACATCCAGAAATTATGGAGTTAAGAGATTTGAATGAAGAAAACCCGACTGAAATTGAAGCAAGTAAACATGATTTATCATATATAAAATTAGATGGAAGTATTGGCTGTATGGTTAATGGTGCAGGACTAGCAATGGCTACTATGGATATAATTAAACTATATGGAAAAGAACCAGCTAATTTTCTAGATGTTGGAGGTGGGGCTTCAAAAGAAAAAGTTTCTGCAGCACTTAAGATAATCCTTTCAGATAAAAATGTTAAAGGCATTTTAATAAATATTTTTGGTGGCATAATGAGATGTGATATTTTAGCTCAAGGAGTGGTTGATGCTGCTAAAGAGATAAACATAAGCGTTCCAATCGTAGTCAGACTTGCAGGAACAAACTTTAAAGAAGGAAAAAAAATATTAGATAATTCAGATTTAAAATTAATATCTGCAGAAAGTTTAGATGATGCTGCTCAAAAAATTGTGAAAGCTTTAAAATAATATGTCAGTTTTAATAAATAAAAATACAAAAGTAATATGTCAAGGATTTACAGGTACTCATGGCACGTTTCATTCAGAACAAGCAATAGAATATGGAACTAATTTAGTTGGTGGAGTAACGCCTAAAAAAGGAGGACAAAAGCATTTAGATCGTCCAGTTTTTAATACAGTACTAGAGGCTAAAAAAGAAGTTGGAGTTGATGCAACGATGATTTATGTTCCAGCAAAGTTTGCTGCAGCTGCAATAATTGAAGCCATAGATGCTTCTATTGAACTTATTGTATGTATTACTGAAGGTATACCAATACAAGATATGCTTAGAGTTAAACAAAAGTTAAATAATTCAAAAAGTAGATTAATTGGACCTAACTGTCCTGGAATAATTACTCCAGATGAATGTAAAATTGGAATTATGCCAGGAAATATTCATAAAAAGGGCACTGTAGGAATTGTCTCTAGATCAGGGACTTTAACTTATGAAGCTGTTGCACAAACTACAGAGAATGGATTAGGACAATCAACTTGCATTGGAATTGGAGGGGATCCAATAAATGGAACAAATTTTATTGATTGTTTAGATTTATTTTTAAAAGATGAAGAAACAAAATCTATTCTTATGATAGGAGAAATTGGTGGTTCAGCTGAGGAAGAGGCTGCAGAATTCATAAAAAATCATAGAATACAAAAACCAATAGTAGGCTTTATTGCAGGTATAACGGCACCTCCAGGAAGAAGAATGGGTCATGCAGGAGCTATAATTTCAGGTGGTAAAGGTGGAGCCTCTGATAAGATTAAAAAAATGGAGGAATGTGGCATAACAATTGCTAGATCTCCTTCAGAAATTGGCAAAACATTATTTAATAAATTGTCTAATTGAAAAATACTTTTCTAGTATTATATTAAAGATATAGATGTCGTCATCAAAAAATCTCGAATACAAAAAAAATTCATTTTTGAATAAAGCTAATAGTGCGTTTATCGAACAAATGTATTTAAAGTTTATTAATAAAGACAGTGATCTGCCAGAAAGCTGGAAAAATTATTTTATAGAAATTGGAGATGAATTAAATGTGGTTGCTAAAGAAATTAATGGCCCATCATGGGGACCTGATAAAAAAAAAATTAATATAGATGAAATTGAAAAAAAAATACAAAATGATCAAATAATTTTATCAAATGAGTCTGATAATAATATATTGAGCAAAAAAGAATTAATTAAATCAAATAGTGAGTCAATAAAAGCTGTTGCGATGATTAGATCTTATAGACAAAGAGGTCATTTAATTGCAAAATTAGATCCTTTAGAATTACTTACGTCAGATTATTTAGATGAGCTTCATCCAGAATCTTATGGTTTTACAAAAGAAAATTATAAAAAAAAAATTTACTTAGATGGAGTAATTAATAAAGATTATTCTAACATTAGAGAAATTCTAGATTTTCTAAAAAAGACTTATTGTGGACCGATTGGTTATGAATATATGCATATTTCTAATCCAACTGAAAGAAAATGGTTTAGAGATAGGGTCGAAAAATCAGAAGATACTTTGCAATTTACTAAAAATGGTAAAGAAGCAATATTAAATAAATTAATTCAAGCAGAAGGTTTTGAAAAGTTTTTACATACTAAATATGTTGGAACAAAAAGATTTGGCTTAGATGGTGGAGAGAGTTTAATTCCAGCTTTAGAACAAATAATAAAAATTGGCGGTCAATATAAAATTAAAGAAGTTAAGATTGGAATGTCTCACAGAGGGAGATTAAATGTTTTAGCTAATGTTTTACAAAAATCATATAAAAAAATATTTAATGAGTTTGCCGGAGAATTTAATTCTACTTCAAAAGATGGAGCTGGTGATGTAAAATATCACTTAGGAGCATCATCCAATAGAGAGTTTGATGGAAATTCTGTTCACGTTAGCTTAACTGACAATCCTTCTCATTTAGAAGCTGTTAATCCAGTTGTTTTAGGTCAAACTAGAGCAAAACAATTTTTTCATAAAGACAAAGAACGAAAAAAAGTTATCCCAATCTTAATACACGGTGACGCTGCTTTTGCTGGTCAAGGAGTTGTAGCAGAATGTTTTGCAATGTCAGGATTACCAGGTCATAATACTGGTGGAACTATTCATATCATTATTAATAATCAGATTGGATTTACTACAAGCCCAAGATTTGCAAGATCATCACCTTATCCATCTGATATTTCTAAAATGGTAGATGCACCCATCATACATGTAAATGGTGATGATCCAGAGGCAGCTGTTTATGCCGCTAGGATTGCAACAGAATTTAGATTAAAATTTAATCGAGATGTTGTAATTGACCTAATTTGTTATAGAAGATTTGGTCACAATGAGGGTGATGAACCATCGTTTACCCAACCTCTTATGTATAAAAAGATTAGATCTCATCCTTCCACAGTAAAAGTATATGGTAATAAATTAGTTGATAATAATATAATTTCTAATGATGAGCTTAATAATTCTATCAAAAAATTTAAAAACTTATTAGATGATCAATACAAAAATGCAAAAAATTATAAACCTAAAATTGAATGGTTTGAAGGTACTTGGTCAGCATACAAACCTGAAAAAGGCAAAGACAAAAGAGGAGTAACAGGAGCTAGTACAAAAAAACTTCTAGAAATATCTGAAAAAATTAATAGCGTTCCCTTAGATTTAAATATTCATAAAACTATTGGTAAAATATTAGATGTTAGAAAAAAGTCAGTTTTAATTGGAAAAGGAATAGATTGGTCAACAGCGGAGGCTTTAGCTTTTGGATCTTTATTAGAGGAAGGTTACCCAGTTAGATTGGTTGGCCAAGACTCTGGTAGAGGAACTTTTAGTCAAAGACATTCCGTAATAAGAAATCAGTTAGATAATAGCAGATATGTTCCTTTAAATAATATTTCTAATAATCAAAAACAATTTGAAGTAGTAGATAGCTTCTTATCTGAATTAGCAGTTTTAGGCTTTGAATATGGTTATAGTTTAGTAGAACCCAATACACTTACTCTTTGGGAAGCACAGTTTGGTGATTTTGCCAATGGAGCACAAGTAGTTATTGATCAATTTATAGCATCAGGAGAGAGAAAATGGTCTAGAGCATCTGGATTAGTAATGTTATTACCTCATGGATATGAAGGTCAAGGACCGGAACACTCTTCAGCAAGATTAGAAAGATTTCTACAATTGTGTGCTAACGATAATATGCAAGTGATGAATTGTACTACACCTGCAAATTATTTTCATGCTTTGAGAAGACAAATGCATAGAGATTTTAGAAAACCACTAATTATTATGACACCTAAATCATTACTGCGAAATAAATATTGTGTTTCTGATCTAGAGGATTTTAGCAAAAAAAATTCTTTTCATAGAGTTTTATGGGATCATGCAATAGACCCACAAAGCAAAGGATTCATAGAACTCAAGAAAAAATCTAAAATTAAAAAAGTAATATTATGTTCTGGTAAAATTTATTTTGATTTACTAGATGCCAGAGAAAAATTAAAAAGAGATGATGTGATAATGTATAGAATTGAGCAGCTTTATCCTTTTCCAGCAAAAGCACTTGTAAAAGAGATAAAACCTTACGCTGAAAATGCAAAATTTTATTGGTGTCAGGAAGAACCAAAAAATATGGGAGCCTGGTTCTCAGTAAGAGATTATATCCAATGGACATTAGACACTATTAAGGCTAATAATAGAAAAATTTCTTATATAGGAAGAAATCCAGATGCATCACCAGCAACAGGCTATGCAAAAAGACATGCTTCACAACAAGAAGAAATTATAAACAAAGTATTTAAATAAAATGAGTGAAAAAATTACAGTTCCAGCTTTAGGAGAAAGTATAACAGAAGCTACAGTTGCAAAATGGTTAAAAAATAAAGGTGACAATGTAGAGGCAGACGAACCTATTGTTGAACTAGAAACCGATAAAGTAAATCTAGAGGTGCCCTCACCAATAAGTGGTATAATTGAGGAGATAAATGCAAAAAATGGAGAAGTAGTTGAGGTAGGAGCTCTATTAGGTTCTGTAGGAGGAAATGGTTCTCAATCTGAAGATAAAGAAATCATTCAAGAAGATCAGAAAAATAATATTGTAAAATTAGATCTAGATAATAAAAAAATAACACCAAACATATTTGATGAAGAAAAAGAATTAGAAAAAAAAAGTGAAGAACCATTAGTCTTAAAAAATGAAATTAAAGATGACAAAATACCTATTTTAGAAAAAAATAATAATCTTTCTCCGGCAGTTAGGAAAATAGCTCAAGAAAATAAAATTGATATTCAAAAAGTTAAAGGATCAGGAAAAGGTGGCAGAGTTCTAAAGGGTGATTTAATAAATATGATGGGAACAAATCCTCAACCATCAGAAAGAAGAATTAAATATGGTCAAGAGGAAAGAATAAAGATGACAAGACTAAGACAAACAATTGCAAAACGATTAAAGCAAGCTCAAGAAAATGCTGCATTGTTAACAACATTTAATGAAGTGGACATGACAGGCATAATGGAAATGAGAAAGGAAAATCAAAAAGATTTTCAAGATCGTTATGGAATAAAACTTGGTTTTATGTCTTTCTTTGTAAAAGCTTGTGTTGCATCTTTAAAGATGTTTCCAGCCATTAACGCAGAAATAGATGAAGATGAAATTATTTACAAAAACTATTACAATATTAGTTTTGCTGTTGGTACGGAAAAGGGACTTGTGGTACCAGTGTTAAAAAATGCAGATGAACTTTCATTTGCTGATATTGAAAAAAATATTAAAAGTATGTCTGAAAAAGCAAAAGAAGGAAAATTAACAATCGAGGACCTTCAAGGGGGGACTTTTACTATAAGTAATGGAGGTGTTTATGGCTCAATGTTATCTACTCCAATACTAAATTTACCACAATCAGGCGTTTTGGGAATGCATAATATAGTTGATAGACCTATGGTTATTAATGGGGAAATAAAAGTTAGACCTATTATGTATTTAGCTTTATCATACGATCATAGAATTATTGATGGAAAAGAGTCAGTTTCTTTTTTAAAAATGTTAAAAGAAAACTTAGAGGATCCAAGAAGATTATTTTTAGATATATAAATGTCAGAAAAATTTCAAGCAGTTGTTATTGGAGGAGGACCAGGTGGATATGTTTGTGCAATAAGATTATCTCAATTAGGTATTAAAACTGCTTGTGTAGAGTCGAGAGGTTCATTAGGTGGAACTTGTCTTAATGTTGGCTGTATTCCATCAAAAAATTTACTAAACCTTTCAGAAAACTTTAGTAGAGTAAAAAATTTTTCTAAAATTGGAATTGATGTCGGAGAAGTAAATTTTAATCTGGAAAAAATAATGAAAAATAAAGATAAGGCTGTAACTATTTTGACAAAAGGCGTTGAATTTTTATTTAAAAAAAACAAAGTTACCTACTATAAAGGCTTGGGAAGTTTTAAATCATTAAATGAAATTTCTATTGTTGACTCTCAAAAAAATGAGACGATTATAAAAACTGAAAAAATTATTATAAGTACAGGTTCTGTGCCAGTTTCCTTACCAGGTATAAATTTTGATGAAAAAACAATAGTGTCTTCTACTGGAGCACTTTCTCTAAGAACAGTACCAAAAAAAATGGTAATTGTAGGTGGCGGATATA
>MDTB01115308.1_pt1 | contig 10370 bp, 8 predicted proteins | sample 811161 | NCBI WGS metagenome assembly MDTB01 (sample SAMN05326650, study PRJNA326480) | marine metagenome | isolation source: seawater | place: Mediterranean Sea | collected 2009
ATTAAATTTTTGTCTATATTCGGTTGCAATCTTGGCACAATGAACTACTGCTTCAGGATCATCACCATTAACATGGAAAATTGGTGCTTGAGCAATTTTAGCAACGTCAGAGGGATAAGGTGAAGATCTTGCGAATCTTGGTGCAGTTGTGAAACCAATTTGATTATTTACTATTATATGTATTGTTCCTCCAATATTATGTCCTGGTAAACCTGACATAGCAAAACATTCTGCAACAATACCTTGTCCTGCAAAAGCTGCGTCTCCATGCATTAAAACCGGGATTACTTTTTTTCTCATTTTATCTTTATGAAAAAATTGTTTAGCGCGAACCTGTCCAAGTACTACAGGATTTACTGCTTCTAAGTGAGATGGGTTATCTGTCAAACTTATGTGAACTGAGTTTCCATCAAACTCTCTATTTGAAGAGGCTCCTAAATGATATTTAACGTCTCCTTCAAAGTCTTTACTAGTAGCAACCGATTTACCAAAAAACTCATTGAAGATAGCTTTAAATGGTTTGCCCATAACATTTGCTAGAACGTTAAGTCTACCTCGATGAGGCATACCAATTTTAATTTCCTTTGCTCCTAAATTTCCACCTCTTTTAATTATTTGCTCTAATGCTGGAATTAAAGACTCTCCACCATCTAAACCAAATCTTTTCGTTCCAACAAACTTCACATGCAAATATTTTTCAAATCCCTCGGCCTGAATAATTTTGTTTAATATTGCTTTTTTCCCATTTTCTGTAAAAGTTATATTTTTTTCTGGACCTTCAATTCTATCTCTAATCCAAGACTTCTCCTCTGGATCGCCCATATGCATAAATTCATAGCCAATATTAGAACTGTAAGTTTTTTTTAAAATTTTTAATATTTGATTTAAATCTGCATATTGTAATCCAAGAACACCATCTAAAAAAAATTTTCTATTATAATCACTTTTTAAAAATCCATAACTTTCAGGTTTTAACTCAGGGTGTTCTTCTTTTTTTTGAATTGACAAAGGATCTAAATTTGCAATTAGATGCCCCCTGATCCTGTAAGCTCTTATAAGCATGATTGCTCTAACAGAGTCTTTTGTGGCTTGTTTTACAGATTTTATACTTAAATCTATTGAATCATTATTAGTAACTTTATTTTCTTCTAATTTATGAAAAGGTTTTTTTATTTTTTTACTCGGACTCCAACTAGGTCCTTTAAGATTGTCATAAAAAAGTTTTTCATCATCACTTAAACCATCGAAGAACTGTCTCCAACTTTTAGGTAAAGAGTTAGGGTCTGAAATATAATCAGCATAAAATTCATTAATAAACTCAGAGTTATTTCCAGCTAAAAAGGATGTTTTTTTATATATTGTATTGTTGTTAGAAGAAGACATTAAAAATTTATTCTAACATAAATTAGTAAAAATCAACCATTAAGTTTTCTAGCAAGAGTCTTGCCTATATCTGCTGGTGAATTCGAAATCGTAATTCCCGCTGATTTCATTATTTCTATCTTATCTTCGGCTCCACCTTTTCCACCAGAAATAATAGCACCTGCATGACCCATCCTTCTACCTGGAGGAGCGGTTAAACCAGCAATAAAGCCAACCATAGGTTTTTTATTTTTCTCTCTTTTTAAAAACTCTGCAGCTTCTTCCTCTGCAGTGCCTCCTATTTCGCCAATCATAACTATTGATTTAGTATCTTCATCTTTTAAAAAAAGTTCCAAACAATCGATAAAATTAGTTCCATTAACTGGGTCTCCACCTATTCCAATACATGTGGATTGCCCAATGCCATTTGCTGTAGTTTGCGCTACAGCTTCATAAGTTAATGTACCTGATCTTGAAACTATTCCTACTGTTCCTTTTTTGTGAATATTTCCTGGCATTATACCAATTTTACATTCACCCGGCGTAATAACCCCTGGGCAGTTAGGCCCTATTAATCTCGAACTACTTTTTGTCAAAACTTGTTTTACCTTAAGCATGTCTAAAACTGGTATACCTTCTGTAATACATACAATTAATTTTATCTCTGCTTCTATAGCTTCAATAATAGCTGCGCCGGCAAATTTTGGGGGCACATAAATCATTGAAGCATCTGCAAAAGTTTTTTCTTTTGCTTCTTGCACTGTATTGAAAACTGGTAATCCTAAATGTCTTTGTCCTCCTTTTTTAGGCGTTACGCCTCCAACTAACTTCGTTCCATATTTTAAGGCTTGTTCAGAGTGAAATGTGCCATGTGCACCTGTAAAACCCTGGCAAATAACTTTTGTATTTTTGTCTACCAAAACCGACATTAATCAATAGCCTCAACAATTTTTTTAGCTGCATCATTTAAATCTGAGGCAGATAAAATTTTTAAATTAGATTTATCTAATATTTCTTTTCCTTCTTTAAAATTCGTACCTGCTAATCTTACAACCAAAGGAACTGAAAGATTAATTTCTTTAGCAGCATCTACCACACCTTGAGCGAGAACATCACATCTCATTATTCCTCCAAAAATATTTATTAAAATACCTTTCACATTTTTATCGGAAAGAATTAATTTAAATGCCGCAGCTACTTTTTCCTTTGTAGCTCCTCCACCAACATCTAAAAAGTTTGCGGGTTCTTTTCCATAAAGTTTTATTATATCCATTGTAGCCATGGCTAAACCAGCGCCATTTACCATACACCCTATGGAGCCATTGAGTTTAATATAAGCAAGATCATGTGTACTTGCTTCAGTTTCAGTGGGGTCTTCCTCATTAAAATCTCTAAGTTCTAATATTTCCGGTCTACGAAAAATAGCATTATCATCAAAATTCATTTTGGCGTCCAAGCAAACTAGTTCGTTTGTCTTTGTGATAATTAAAGGATTAATTTCAATTAAATTAGCGTCTTTTTTTATAATAATATTATAAAGAGATTTTATCAAATTTGTAGCTACAATTTTTTGTTTTTCATTTAACTTAAAAATTGAAATTATTTTTTCAATCTCACTTTTAGTAGGTCCACCATCTTTTAAATCTATTTTATTAGTTATAATTTTTTCAGGATATTGGGAAGCAACTTTTTCAATATCCATCCCTCCTTCGGTGCTACTAATGAAAGCAATTTTAGATGACTCTCTATCTATTAAGCATGATAAATAAAATTCTTTTAAGATTTCTGAGGCTTCCTCAATATACAATCTTTTAACCTCTTTTCCTTGAGGGCCAGTTTGATGAGTTACAAGAACTTGGCCCATCATTTTTTCTGCCTCTTTTTCTAAGTCAGAAATATTTTTAATTAACTTTACCCCTCCAGCTTTACCTCTTCCACCAGCGTGTATTTGTGCTTTAAGAACAAATTCCTTACTTTTGAGTTTTGAAATTTTTTTATTTATTTCATTTACAGAAAAGATCACTATACCGTTAGATACAGGGGCACCAAAATCTTTTAAAATTTTTTTTGCTTGGTGTTCATGAATATTCATTATTAATTTATTTTATTATAAGATATTATTTTAATTAAAGATTTTTATAATGATAATTAATTTAAATAAACAAAAAAAAACAGCTATTCTATTATTTTTTTATTCTATTTCTATTGCTGCAGCGTTATTATTTTATCAAGATTTTGGAATTCATATAGAAGAAAAATTTCATCGCTTAAATGGTCATTACTGGCTGAATTATATCGCTAATATATTTAATCTAGATTTTATTCAAAATGCCACGAGAGATATAATTGATCAAATAGGGGACTACACCCTTTCGTCGATAACCACATATAACAAATATGGAATTGTTCTCGATTTGCCGGTTGCTTTAATTGAAATTTTTTTTGGGATTAAAGATGTGAGAAGTGTTTACTATCTTAAACATTTTTTAGGTTTTTTAATCTTTCTAACTAGTTCTTTCTTTTTTTTCAAAGTTTTAGAAGAAAGATATAAAAATTTTTATTTAAGTTTTATTGGTCTATTTTTATATTTATCGTCTCCAAGAATTTTAGGTGATAGCTTTTTATATAAGGACGTTCTATTTTTATCATTTTTTATGCTTACATTATATTTTTTTTTACAATCACTAAATAATTTAAATTATAAAAATTTATTTTTGTTTTCTATGTTTAGCGCTCTAAGTTTTAGTCTGAAAATATTTATGGTTATTCTGCCTTTTATTTTTATTTTTATTATTTTTGTTAAAAACTTTTATTTTAAAAACTACTTTAATATTTTAAATAAAATTTTATTTTATCTATTTAGTTTTTTGATTTTTTTGTATGTTTTTTGGCCATATCTTTGGGCAGATCCTTTAAATAATTTTTTACAATTGTTTGTAAATATTAAAGATGATTTAGTGAATGTACATATATTTTTTAATGGTTCGTACATATATAATAGAACCTTGCCTGATTATTACTTGCCTTTTTGGATTACCATTTCCACACCCTTTTTGCAAACATCACTATTTATATTAGGAATATTTTTTTGCTTACGTAGATTTCTTAACAGATATTCTAATATTAAAAATTATACAAATTATTATGATTTATGGCGTGGTAAAAAAGAAGAATATGATTCTATTTTTTTAATAACTTTATTTTCATTTTTCTTTTTTTTTATTTTTTTTAATGCCCCACTTTATAACGGTTGGCGACTAGCTTATTTTTTTAATATATTCTTTGTTTATTTTGCTATAAACTTTATTTATAGATTTAATACATATTTTAGAAAAAAAAAATTTAAAAAGTTTTTTTTCTTAATTATATTTTTTTTATTTACATATAATATAACCGCAATAGTAAAAACACATCCTTATCAAAGTTTTTACTTCAGTTCATTAATTACAGAAAAACAAAAAAATAGTTTTGAAGGTGATTATCACGGTCTTGCTACAAAACATTTTTTTGAAAAAATTATTAAAGAAGATGAAAGAGAGTTAATACGGATTGGTGTAGCTAGTCATACTCCAATTCAAAGAGGTCTCGAAGTTTTATCAAGTGAAAATATCAAAAAATTTGAAATAGTAGGACAAGAATATAAAATTGCTGACTATATATTTAAAAATAATATTTCAGAGGTTAATTCATTTCTGATTAATAAATATGAAATTCCTGTTAATTTTAACAAGATTTATGAATTAAAAGTTGATAATGTTATTTTATATGAAATTTTCAAATCTAAAATTAATCAATAATGAAATTATTCTTTTTTAAATCAATTCTTATATTATTTCTATTTTTATTAGGTTTTCATTATTCATTTAATTACACGATAAAATTTATTAAAAATGAAATAAATAACAATTTGTCTAAAGAAAAGATTGAGCTTATTAAAAGTAAAATTAGAGAAGAAATGCGGGTAGCTATCGATAAAGATGTTTTTATCTCAGTTGAAGATAGCAGTCTTATAAATAGTTTTTTAAATAAAATATCATCAGATCTAAAGCAAAACAAATAGCTCTTATTATATGAGGCATTTCATAATTATTCCTGTTTATAATGATTGGAAGTCACTTAAAAAATTATTATTTAAATTAAGTATGGTTTTTAAATCAAAAAAAGATGTTAAAAATTCAATTATAATAATTAACGACAACTCATCAGAAAAAATAAATTTTAACTTAAAGAAATTTAATTTTTTTAAAAATAGTAAAATAATTACACTAAACAACAATATTGGTAGCCAAAAGGCTATTGCTGTGGCGCTGAATTATTTATGCAAACAAAATGGTGATTTTTTTATAACAATAATGGATGGTGACGGTGAAGATGAACCAAAACAAGTTCCTAAAATGCTTGATCTTGCTAAACAAAATCAAAATTTTGTTATAACTTCTAATAGAAAAAAAAGAAAAGAGTCTCTCACTATAATTTTTCTTTATAAACTGCATTTGATAATTACATTCTTGTTCACCTTCAAATGGATTTCTTTTGGAAATTTTACTTCTTTTCATAAAAGAAATTTACATAAACTCTTAAGTAATAACAAATCTTGGTATGCACATTCAAGTTCTGTTATAAAAAATTGTAAAACAATAAGTTTGTATGCAAAAAGAGAGAAAAGATATTTTGGAAAATCAAAACTAAATTTATTAGCTTTGATCGAACACTCTTTTAGAGTTAATTCAGCTTTTATTTTAAATATTTTTTTTTCTTTTTTTGTATATTTCGTTATAATAAATTTTTTCTTCTATAATTCAAAATTTATATTAAATATTATAATTTTTAGCTACTTTTTTGGTGTAATTGTTATTTATCTAAAACATTGGATAAAAAATTTATCAAAAATAAACAAATATGTTAAAAACATTAAATCATTCTAAACATTTAATTTTGTAAATTAAGAAAATCTCATTTTTAAAATTATTTAAACATTTTTTTTTGAAATAACTTGTTATATTTTTTTTTGGAAATTTTTCGTGTCTAAAAAAATATATGCTTGAAATATTTTTTTTTTTTATTTTAGTTATTAAAAATTTTTTGAAGAGCTTAGAATGTTTATTATTTATTAAAGGTAAACTTACTTGATCATAGGCTCTGCTTGGTGAGTTAAGTTTAACTGAAGTTATACTATCAAAAAAGGAATAATGTGTGATCAGCATGATGTTCTGATTATTATTTGTATTTAATATATTTTTCGCTTTTAATAATATTTTTATTTCCTCTAAAGGGCTATTATCAAAATGAGGATTAACCCATTTTAAGCCAATTAAACTATTATCAATTTTTCGTGCGTCAACTGCTATCGAGAGTTTTGTTCTTTCAAGCTCATGAAACTTTCTTGCGTCATTATATCTTAGATGATACTTGGTAGTGACGATAATTAAAAAAATAATCATTATTACTGAGATGAATGACTTATGTTTTATATTTATTATTCCTAATTCTATTTCAATAAACCCAATTAAAATCGGTATTAAAAAATAAATAAATATTTGATTTTTAGTCATTATTTGATGAAATAATAAGATAAATGTTAAACTTATAACAAATAGAGGTGGTAAAATTTTAGTATAATAAAATTCTGTTTTTTTTTTTTTAAAATTTTTGTAATACAAAAAACAATAAATAATTAAAGGAACAAATATAAATTTAAATTGATTAAAAATGCTATTAAAAGTTATGTTAAAATTTTCGAATCTATTTTCTCCTATAGTTCTTGGGTAAAGTAAGTACTGCAAAATAAAATCTGTAATACTTATCTTTACTATTAACAGGAAAATAAAAAGAATAGTAATTGCTGCAAATATAGAAAAAAAAATAATCCTAATTTGATTTAATTTTTTACTGTAAAAAAAATAAAAAGATAATAAAAATGTGTAGATTATAGCACCGTATGCTGCCGGTACTTGTTTTGAAAGAAAACTAAAAAAAAATAAGAAAATAATTAAAATCCAAATATAATTTTTTTGTAATTCTAAATTATAAATAATTAAAAGTGATGATATTAAAAAAAAAAAAGTGGCGTGCTGGTCAACGAAGGGAGTGCCTGAAATTGTATAGCCTAAAATTGCAAAACTTACACAATAGATAAAAACCTTTGATTTATTTATTTTTTTTTTAATTAAAAAATAATAAAGTAAAATAGTGAGAATAGAATTGAATAAAGAAGAATGAATAATAAAAGAGTTCCAATTTACATCAAAAAGTTTAAAAAATATCGATTGTATATAATCTACTAGGAAACCAGAGGCAATCCAATAATCTTTTACGGGGTGCTCTCCATTAATAATTCTATAAGCGCTATCATAATGTAGAAAAGTATCAATCGGATACGCTCCAATTTTAGAATAGTAAAAATTTATAAAAAATGAAAAAAATATTAATATAGTTACATATATTAAATTAAGGTTTTTTTTGATAGAATTCATTTGTTTTAATTTACTTTAAAAGATATTAGTAACAAAATCCAAAATGGAAAACTATCCAGAAACAGCAACTGAAAGATTTGATGATGCCAATATTCATATTAAATATTGTCTATCTTCAATCAAAAAGTATATATTTGGTGATATTCTTGAAGTTGGAGCAGGGTGCGGTAGCTTTACTAGAAATTATATTAAACCTAATACAAAAAGTATTACTCTTACAGAACTAGATCCAATAAATTTAACTAATCTTAGAGAAAAATATAAAAATAATAAAAATGTTGATATTACAAATTTACCCGTTAGCCAAATAAATAAAAAATTTGACTGCATTTTATATTTTCATGTGCTTGAACATATAAAAAATGATTTGGATGAATTAAAATCTGCTGAATTAAAATTAAAAAAAAATGGTTACATTATAATTATGGCTCCGGCTCATCAAAAGATATATGGGAACCTTGATGAGGCAGTGGGTCATTTCAGGAGATACGAGCCAGAATTTTTTAAAAAAGATTTAGCTGGGTTAAATCAAAAAAAAATATTTTTTTTAGACTCTATGGGTTATATTCTTTATTACTTAAATAAAATTTTTTTTAGAAAAGAAACTTTTCCATCTAAATTTAAAATTTTCATTTGGGATAAATTTTTTACTCCTTTAAGTATAATATTAGATTTTATTTTATGCTATAGATTTGGAAAATGCATTGTAGCAATATATAAAAAAATCTCTTAATTTAAAAAAGAATCAATTTTTTTTGCTACTTTATATAAATCTCTTACTGCATTTATAGATTTTTCAAAATTATTTTTTTCCTCTTTATTTAAATCGAGTTCAACTATTTTTTCTACACCTCCAGATCCTATTATGACAGGAACGCCTGCATAGATATCTTTTGTCCCATACTCACCATTAAGATGAACAGCGCATGGAAGTTGTTTTTTTAAATTTTTTAAATAACATTCTGCCATTTCAACTCCTGAAGCAGCTGGCGCGTAAAATGCTGATCCCGTTTCTAGATATTTAACTATTTCAGCTCCACCTTTTTTTGTTCTTTCAATTATTTCATCTAATTTTTCTTTTGATAACTTACCTTCTTTAACAAGATCGTTAATTTTTTTTCCATCGACTTCGGTTGAGTCTAACATGGCAACCATGCTATCTCCATGTCCGCCTAAAACAAAAGATTTTATTTTTTGAACTGGGATTTTTAATTCTTGTGATAAAAAAAATATAAATCTTGAAGAGTCTAAAATACCAGCCATGCCAACTACTTTATTTTTCGGTAAACCTGAATATTTTTGTAAAGCCATTACAATTACATCTAATGGATTCGTAATACAAATAACGAAGGCATTTGGTGAAGTTTTTTTTATTCCCTCTGCAACTTGCTTAATAATTTTTAGATTTATGCCAAGTAAATCATCTCTTGTCATTCCTGGTTTTCTTGGAACTCCTGCTGTTATAATTATTACATCTGAATTTTTTGTATCTTCATAATTATTTGTTCCAATTAAATTTATATTAAAACCATTTACTGGGGATGATTGAGATATATCTAAGGCTTTTCCTTTTGCTAATCCTGCTGCAACATCAAATAAAACTACATCAGCTAGTTCTTTTAAAGCTATAATATGGGCTAAAGTTCCTCCTATTTGACCTGCACCGATTAAAGTTATTTTTTTTTTCATTTATTTCCTTTTATTTCATTGTTGGCATCACGAATTCGGGATCTGATCTTAATCCTGTGGGCCATCGTGATGTTATTGTTTTTAATTTTGTATAGAATCTTACCCCTTCTGGCCCATGCATGTGTTGATCACCAAATAATGATCTTTTCCATCCACCAAAACTATGAAAGGCCATTGGAACCGGAATTGGTATATTAATTCCAATCATTCCGATTTTAGCTTTGCTTGAGAAAGTTCTTCCTGAGTCTCCGTCTCTGGTAAATATACTTGCACCATTTCCAAATTCATGATCATTGACTAAATGTAAGGCTTCTTCAAAATCTTTTGCTCTTACGACAGATAAAACGGGACCAAAAATTTCTTCTTTATATATTCTCATATTCTTCGTTACATTGTCAAATAAACATCCTCCTATGTAGTATCCGTTTTCATATCCTTGTAATTTAAAATTTCTTCCATCGACAACTAATTTCGCACCTTCTTTTTCTCCAATATCCACGTAACCTTTAACTTTGGCTAAATGTTCTTTAGTAACTAGTGGCCCCATTTCTGATTGTTTATCCATACCAGGGCCTACTTTAAGAGCTTCAACTTTTTTTGCTAATGATACGACTAACTTATCTCCAATTCCACCTACTGCTACGGCAACTGATTGAGCCATACATCTTTCACCCGCTGATCCATATGCTGCGCCCATTAAACTGTTAACCGCTTGATCTAAATCACAATCAGGCATTATGACACAATGATTTTTAGCTCCACCTAAAGCTTGAACTCTTTTTTCATTCTTAGCACAATTTTCATAAATATATTTTGCAATTGGAGTTGAACCTACGAAACTCATTG
>MDTB01017937.1_pt1 | contig 10368 bp, 9 predicted proteins | sample 811161 | NCBI WGS metagenome assembly MDTB01 (sample SAMN05326650, study PRJNA326480) | marine metagenome | isolation source: seawater | place: Mediterranean Sea | collected 2009
TATTAATGAAATTTTTAGAAACGTCATATGAACAATATATTAATGCAATTAAAGAAAAAAATTTACATCCAAAATTAGAAAAATATTATAATAAATTACCAAAAGAATTATGTGATTTAAAAAATATGATATTATATGGACCCCCTGGAATAGGTAAATATAGTCAAGCATTATATGCAATTGAAAAATATAGTCCTTCAAAATTAAAATATCAAAAAAAAATGCATATTAATACGTCAAAGGAAACATTTTATGAATTTAAAATAAGCGATATACACTATGAAATAGATTTTGAATTGTTGGGTTGTAATTCTAAGATATTATGGAATGATTTTTATACAAATACTATAGATGTAATATCTACAAAATCTCATAAAACGGGTATAATATTATGTAAAAATTTTCATACTATTCATAATGAATTGTTAGATATTTTTTATAGTTATATGCAAAAATCATATAGTTGTTTAAATGTTATATTTATAATCATTACGGACCAGGTGAGTTTTATTCCATCTTGTATTTATTCTTGTTGTAAAGTAATAAATATATCTACTCCATCTGTTTCTACTTTTAAATCAGTATTTAATAATAACCCGCATAATGATATGGTTGATAATTTAAAATATTACAAAGTATCCATGGTTGAAAATAACTCGCATATACATCATTATAGTGAAAAGGTATTTCAATTTATTATAGGAAATAATTTTACAAAATATAATGAGCTGCGAATATTATTATATAATTTATTAATATTTAACTTGAATATATATTCCTGTATAAAATACATTTTATATAAACTTATAAAACAAAAATTCTTAAGTCCAGAAAAGATGGGTGATATTATTTTTCATACTCAGAGTTTTTTTAAATATTTTAATAATAACTATAGACCTATATATCATTTAGAGAATTATATATTATATTTAATTATAAAAGTACATGAATTATAATAATGCATGCAAAATTTTAAAAATAAAAACACCATTTACGAATGATGAATTAAAAAAAAAATATAGGAAAATGGTTTTAAAATATCATCCGGATAAAACAAATTATGATTCATCAAATGAATTTCAGAAAATACACGAAGCTTATTTATTTTTACAAACAAATGATGAACAAGTTGAAAATACATTATCATTTATGTATCAATATTCAAAGCAAATCTACTTTTCGATATTAGAACATTTGCCCGAGGATACATTAATTAAATTATATGATTTTTTACAAAAACAGGAGAAATTATTATCTTCGTCAATGAAAAGACATGTATTAGATATAATAAAATCTAAGCAGCCTATTGTTGAAATAAATCCATCATTATCTAATTTATTAAATTCTGAAGTCTATTTATTAGATATTCAAGGGGATAACTATTATGTACCATTATGGCATGATGAATTGATTTTTAAAAATAAATTTAAAGTATTATGTAAACCAGAATTACCGGAGCATATTATGATTGATTCCAATAATAATATACTAGTATTTATAAATATTAAAAATAAAGAAAAACGATCATTTGCTATTACACTAGGTGATAAAAAATTTAATGTAGCATTAAATGATAGTCATATAGAAAATAAAAAATATATATTTTATAAATGTGGAATTCCTCGTATTCATTGTGCAGATATATATAATGTTTCTGAAAAGGGTGATATTATTTGTAAATTATCATTTAATGAATGATTAAGTCGCCTTCTTTACTGCACGCTTCTTCTTCGGCGGTGGCTTAACTGGTTCGGGTTCAGCTTCGGGCTCATCCTCTTCCTCATTCGATGCTGCTGCCTCTATTTCAGCCGCAACTTCGCTAGCTACATCTTCGCCAGCTACATCTTCACCGTCGCTATCATCGACAACCTCATTCTCTACTGCACCGCCACTATCGGCTTCCAAAATCTTTTTATCTTCAGCAGATAGAACAATATGACACTTACCCTTTAGTGTTTCCTTGGGCTTTACAACCGCTTGTACCAGCTTCCAAGTAACCCCAAACTTACCATTTGCAAACCAAATTCCGCCGCACTGAATCAATGCCGACGTATAAGAACCCTTGGTAAGAATACTTTCAAAATCGCCTGCACCGTCTTCGTCGGGAAACATTTGACTACCATTAGTACTGTATAGTTCAAACTTATAATCGCCTTCCCATACTGGCATCTTAATTCGCAACGTAGGCGCACGACTCGTATCCGGTTCTCCTGTTTCTGCGTTCTTGGGATACCGGAGCATAGGCGTCCATAGAGCGTCAATTACTTCAGAACTTGAAATATTCTTACCAAACCATTCTTTAGAGTTTTCAATTGCATCTTTTTTAATTTTATTTTCAAAATCAGCAAAGGCAGCAGTTGCCTTGACCGTTTCTTCGGTCTGATAATCTTCACGCGGGAACTGTAGACTAAAATCATAAGAATTATCTTTTCCTTCATTTTCATATACATTTACACCCCATGTAAGCAAAGTAGGCGTTTGCAAACGCACTGCCTTCTTAGTATTTAGAAGAATAATACCAACACTTTTACCCCCAGACTGATTCGCCTTGGGTTTCGTATATCCAGTAGAGCCAGCGGAAAATTCGGAAGCGTTTACAATAGAGGAAGACATGATACATTATCATCTATGGTAACCTTTAAATCAATTTTTTAAAAAATAAAACGTAATTAATAACAATTACAAGCATATAAATAATAGATATGATATATATATAAATATGATATCTATGAATGAGTATTTTAAACCACTGCCACCTTTAAAAAAACGGCCAAAAGTTCAGAGGTTTTCTATACCCGGAGTGTGTGATTATGAAAAAATAAATACTTTTAATTATACCATTGTACAATTAAAGGAAATTTGTAAATATTATAAAATACGTATCAAAACCGGAGTGAAAAAAAATACAATAAATGAAATTTGTTACAACATGATGAAGCTTAAATATGTAACTACAAATATACAAAAAATTTATAGGGGTTATATGGCGAGATCTTTTCATAAAACACTGGGGCCTGCAATATATAACCGGAGTCAATGTAATAATTTAGATGATTTTTTAACCACGGAAAACATGAATGAGATTTCATATTATTATTTTATCAGTTATTTAGACAAAGATAATTTTATGTATGGTTTTAATTTATCCTCCTTATACAATTTATTTAAACATAACAATTACAAAAATCCATATACACGCAATTTATTTAGCAAAACATTTATAAATATTGTAGAAAAACGTCTAAGATTAAACAATATATATTGTAAATACGATTTAGTTCAAAAAAATAATAAACAAGATTTTTCAATTCAATCTAAAACTGTAGAATTATTTCAAAAAATGGATAGTTTAGGGAATTATACACAAATGGAATGGATGTATGAATTAAATATACATAAATTAATTTTATTTTTTAGAGAACTATATGATATTTGGAATTATAGAGCTCAGCTTACTCCGGAAACAAAAAGAAGCATTTGTCCGCCAAATGGTAATCCATTTTCAGACATTAATATACGAGCCATATATAATAATCAATATTCAGCAGATACAAATTATAATAATATATATAAAATGTTATTGCGCGTCATTGAACGATTAATATGTACGGGCAATCAGGTGATGGAAAATCAGAAAATGGGGGCATTATATGTATTATCTGCGCTAACTTTAGTGAATCAAGGTGCGGCAAATTCTCTTCCTTGGTTGTATGAATCCGTAGCACATATCGGGTGATATTTAAATATAATAATTTAATATATTAATTATACCAAAATAGCATTTAAACAGAACCCCTATGTTATAGTATAATGCCCCCTAAAGGTTCTAAGACTTCCGCTAAGACGACTGTTCCAAAGACTTCTACTAAGACTGCTGCCAAGACGACCAAGCAGAGTGTTACTGCTGCGCCCGCAGTTGTAAACGAGGTTGAAAAGGAGGAGAATGCAGTTGTAGAAGCATCTCCTAATGATGCTATTTTCGAATCCATGACGAGTTTTGCTGCCAATCTTCAGTCGCTTTATACTCAGATGAACGCTATCAAGGCTCAGTACCGTGCTCTTGAAAAGAAGATGCAGCGTGAGTTGAAGCAGGCTAGCAAGATTACGGCAAAGAAGGCAAAGCGCAAGGGCTCGCGTGCTCCAAGTGGCTTTGTAAAGCCAACTAAGATTAGCGATGAGCTTGCCACGTTTCTGAGTAAGCCACATGGTTCGGAAATGGCGCGCACTGATGTAACTCGCGAGATTAACGCATACATTCGTGCAAACAACCTCCAGGACAAGGATAATGGCCGTAAGATTAACCCTGACAGCAAGCTTTCTAAGCTTCTCAAGCTTGGAAAGAGTGATGAGCTTACGTATTTCAACCTCCAGCGATACATGAGCCATCACTTTGCTAAGGCAAACAAGCCTCTTGTCAACGCTTAATTAAAAGACGATAACAAAAAATAAAAAAAACCAATAAAAAATAAAAAAACCAATAAAAAATATAAAAAAAACCCTTACTCTCCCCAATCTACAATGCCATGGATGGATTATGTTGGTTCAATTCCAACACTTTGTTTATAATAAGATATATAAAAAACATCTTATTATATAGGAACTATAACATAAGTAAAAATAGATTAAATATATTCTATCAAACTCATTACCGTAGAATTTGTATTTAGTTTTTTAATTTTTGAAGTATATTCTACATATTTCTTTTTTTTGTATTTACATTTAATATACTCTACATATTTTGTTAATGTTTGAGGATTTTTTTTAAAACGTAACATTAATATATTATGTTGCGCGCACCATTTGAATGTATCATTTAAATTGTTTAATAAAATACTAGTTAAAACGTAATAAGCAAATACATTGCTATTTTCTTTATATAATTTCCTACAAACATGTTGTAACGATGGACTACATAAATGTTTATAGCTAAGACCCATAAATTTAAGTACTTTATTTACTTGAATCATAGAATGAATTTTCTCTAATTCAATATTAATTTCAAAACACATTTTAAATTCATTATAGGTTTTAAAATTATCATATGAAAAAAATAAAATATTATATACACGAGCCCAAAATTCACAATAAGATTCTTCAATATTGAAAGTACTGTTTATCGGAAACATTTCTTTCATTAAATTTTTTTGTTCATTACTATTTACATTAGAAAAATCTAAACCAAAAACGTGAAATGTTTCATGAATAAATACTTTAAACCATTCTTCTTCTCTAAATATGAGTATTTCTCCTTGGGGAGTACAAGATGTCGTAAATGCAGTGTTTACATGTTCTGGACCCATTGTTTCCATGGAAGAATTGGGTACAGTCTTTTTAAATTTAGATAAATAAATATAAATATTTAATGTGTTAGCGCAAATATTAGAAGAATGCGTTGTTGCAATATATAACCATTTGGACATCATATCAACATATTTATTCAAGTAGTCTAAGTTTGTTTTTTTTTCACATAAATAAAAATATAATGTAAAAGTTCTAGAATGTATGTTTAAATCCACTGTGAGATAATATAAACACTTTAATTCAATGTCTTTTTTAATATAATTTGGAAAAAACGGACTGTCATAACTATTTGGTTTTTTAATATCGGATATATTTTTTATTTCGTGTATCATTAATTTCTTTTCAATTTTATTTGTATATTCTTCAGCGCTTTTAATGTCATTAAAAAAATTTTTTCATATATATGGAATTACATTTATTAATAGAAATCAAATATTGATAATTATCTAATATAAAACGTATGTTTTTCTCACTTTGCTTTGTTAATTGCATATATATGTATATTTACATTTTTTTAAGTTTTTCACGTACATTCATTAATTCATGGTATACAATATTTCCTTTTGTAGGAATACCTTGATGTACTAATTTTGCATTTTTAGTTGCTAATAATAAATCTTTAAAATCAGGATTAGAAAATTTAGCCATTTGCCCGGCTTCTATTATTTTACTGTATCCATCTTTTGGATTTTCTTCGTAAAATCCTGCATCTACAGTAATTGAATTAGGGCGTTGGGTAGATTTATCTTTGCCCATTATTTTTGCTTTTGATATTTTCTTAGAAACCTCTGATTCCGAATCCAGAGAAAATTGCGAATAAAACTCGGGACTGTTTGTTTTGAATTTTGTTCCTTCGTATAAATGTGTAACACTAGCCCATTTTTTTCCATCATATTCAAAATAACCATCTTCGCCAATGTAATCATTTGATAATTTTCTGCGCCAATTATCTATTTTACCTAATTCAAAATAATCCCCTTCATTTTCAGGAGGAATTTCTTCGTCCGCCCCTTTTCCAGGCAGTTTCTTTTTACCAAGTATAGTACCGTAAAATTTAAATACTATCTTATCATCATAATGCTTACTTGATTCAATGTCTACGTCCACATTACCAGATTCATCTTCACTAGCAGCAGCAGCAGCAGCAGCAGCAATTTCTGGCGAATGCTTCATTGTTTTATCGTATATTTCTTTAAATTCAGGAATTAAATATAATGATGAATTCGTATTTTGTAAGCATTTATCTATTAATTTTGTTTTTAATTTCTCATCTAATTCATCATAAGTAAATGCACCCTGATCTTCTATAAAAATAGATTTATAATGATTTCCTTTGTTTTCAAAAATAACATAATTGTCAGGTAAAAATTTACCTACCTTTTTCAATACATCGTCTGGTACTAAACACATGATTACATTTTCCGCATTACCTTCTTCATAATAGTCTCCAGATAAAATAATAATTTTTACATTTAGTAATCTTTCCATAATAGATATGGATAACTCATCTGCATAATATTCTTTCGTTTTTACTTTTTCTTTCATTTCTTGCAAATTGCTTACATTTTCCATAAAGTTTACATTCATTAAATGCTGTTTTACTACCTTTAATTCCTGTTGTATTTGTTTATATTTTAGTTGTTCATCTTTATATTTTGATAAAATTTGATTTACTTTGTCTCTATCCTTTTTATGTTTTTTTGCGGCTGCTTCATATTTAGATCTATTTTCACGAAGTTCTGATCCTTTTGCAACTAAGGCCAATCCTTCTTTTTTAAATTCATCATATCTTGTCTTATAATTCACATAATGTTCTTCAGTTATTTCATCTGCCAATTGTGCTCGTAAATCTTTAACAGTAGTATGAATATCTTTTGTTTTTAATGATTTAACCAATGCTAAGAAAAAACAATTACCGTTTGGTAAATTATCAATTAAACGATATCTCTCATCTTCCATATATTCCTTCACCCATTTGTCTTTTGACTCTTTGACTGTTTCTTCGTCGATTTTTGTAGGATCTTCAGGGTCTGTTTTTGTTTCTTCATCATCACCGTCTTCATCATCCTCTTCATCATCTTCTACCCTAAATTTTTTTAAAATAGCCGGTGTACTAGTTACAAAAGAGTATAATAAAGGACTTAGTTTTTCAATGGTAATATCACTATCTTCATCGGTCAATTCATCTAAATCGTCTTTTTGAAATTCATATACACCTATTTGCATCTTAACCTTGTTTCTAAAAATTATATAAATAGGAACATAATATACTACATCATATGTTTTATTTATTTTTCCTATTGCTATTTTTAAAGTAACTCCATACATTTCTATATGATACAACGGGGCATCATGATCTACCATGTCAACCTTTTCCAGTGCTTTATTTTCTTTATAATTTATTGTGTCATTTAAAACAGAACGGACCATATATTTATAATTATATTTAATTTTAAGTTGTTATCATGTCTAATATATCCATATACTTAAAAATAATTTTATTGGTTAAACCTTCATTTGAAGCTAATGGTGATGATGATATTAATTTTATATTGCTTATAATTTCTTCCCATTGTAATTCATTTTTGAGAACATTTTTTCCTAGTTCAATGAATATAGCAATGTTTTCACATAATTCTATATTTTCATCTTTCTTTTCCTTATTACATTTATTATTTTCTAATTTATTTTGTAATTTTAACATTAAATTTAGGATTATTTTTTTATCTAAAATACCTTTTAACATTAAATGTGTGTAAAAAGCAGATGTTGCTTTTCTGGCATCATTTTGTTTTTTTACTTCACAGTACTTGTTATAATCTTTGATTGGGTCGACAATTTCAATGACATCAAATAATTCTAAATAACTTTCTACATTATTATTAAATATATGCGTGAAAAATGCAAAATTATCAATTAATTCTTTATATAAATCTGCATAAAGATGCACGTAAAACACATTCATACAAGCAATACTAAATATAGTATCTCCTATTTTTATAAATTCATCACTTGATATATCATGTTGTAAGTTATTTATTTTTTCAATAATGAGATTTGTATACTTATTTATGGTTGTTTCGCTAATTTTATTTAACATTACTCTAATTTCATCTATAATTCTATCAATGCCTATTTTTTTTTCAATAACAGTAGCTTTAAACGGTGTATTAATTGGTTTAATGAAATTAGTTTCCTTAATATTTAATAGTTTTTTTAATAACATAATTTTTTCTGCAGCATTTTCCTCGAGTTTATATTTTGTTCTATCTAAATTTATGGATAAACTTTGAATGGTCGAAACATCATACACCCCCGTCATAATATATATAATATAATATACATTTAAATGCATAACGTATAATATATTATGAATTCAAGTTCTATAATAGAATATGAAAAATGGGACCATATCCCAAATATAAATCCAACTATATTACGAGGTATTTATAATTGTGGGTTTGAAAACCCCAGTCCGATACAAAAAAAAGCAATTAGTCCAATTATTGAAAAGAAAAGTATCATAGCCCAAGCACAATCAGGGACCGGAAAAACATGTGCATTTACGAGTGGGGGTTTACATTTAATTAATACCGAATTAAATGTTACTCAAGTACTTATATTGTTACCCACAAGAGAATTGGCGCATCAAGTACACGATGTTGTATTACAATTATCTAAATATTTAGATAATTTTAAAAGTTATTTATTAGTCGGAGGAACATCTGTATATGATGATATTAAATATTTATCAAATCATACTCCACATTTATTAGTTAGTTGCCCGGGGCGATTAATGGATATGGTCCAAAAAAGTATGGTTAGTCTAAATGATATTAAATGTATCATTATAGATGAAGCGGACGAAATGCTGTCATTTGGGTTCAAAACTCAAATATTAAGTATTTTAAAAGAGACTAGTGAAAATAGACAAATATGTTTATTTAGCGCTACTATTCCAAATGAGCTAAATACATTAATCAAGACACTAATGGTTGATCCCATTAAAATATTGGTGAAACAAAGCATGTTAACATTAGAAGGTATATCTCAATATTACATAGCATTTGATGAAGAAATTTATAAATATGATGCTTTAAAAGATTTATATACATCCATAAATTTTGCACAAACAATTATATATTGTAATAGTCTTCGAAGAGTAGAATATTTATATCAATTAATGTTAAAAGACGGTTTTCCAGTATGCTGTATACATAGTAATATGGAAAAAAATGAACGCTTAAATGCTTACAACGAATTTAAAAATGGAAAATATAGAATATGTATATCATCTAATGTAACAGCTCGTGGCATTGATATTCAACAAGTAAGTACCGTAATTAATTTTGATATTCCAAAAGACGTCCATACTTATTTGCATCGCATTGGGCGCAGTGGGCGATGGGGTAGAAAAGGAACCGCTATTAATTTTATAACAAAACAGGACATTTACTTTCTTAAATCTATTGAAACATATTATAATACACAAATAAGTGAATTGCCCGCATCATTTGTAGAAAATTCGTAGTATATTTTTAAAATATTTATCAAATAAAAGTATGATTAATGATAAATATTTTAAATTACCAATAGAATACCTTTCGGATAAACAAGAAATCAAAGACACATTAAAAGATGATTTAGAATTAATACAAGTAAAAGAAGAAGGTTGTAATTCTTTATATCAAAATGTATTTAGTCCTAAATCAAATTATGCAAAAGCAGTAATGCCGTTTTGGTCAAAATATTATACAACAAATATACCGTTTTTAAAAGATAGTCAAAATTTTATAAAAACTTACAAATCAAAATACAATTCAGATTTCACTACTGTTTACGATGAATGGAATACATTTAAAGATAAAGAAGAAGAACATTTTAAAGAAAAATACCATTATTTTGGATGGTCAATGTTAGATTCTTTAAACAAATCTACAAATGCTATGCAAGTTCTCAGTTTATATAATTTAGGAGCACCTGTATTATCTTTATTAATGCCCGTTTTCTTACTTATTTTCCCATTTTTTATTTTAAAATTAAAGGGGGCTAAAATAACTGTTAAAA
>MDTB01054544.1_pt1 | contig 10368 bp, 7 predicted proteins | sample 811161 | NCBI WGS metagenome assembly MDTB01 (sample SAMN05326650, study PRJNA326480) | marine metagenome | isolation source: seawater | place: Mediterranean Sea | collected 2009
CTTTGATCCCATTTTGAATTTAATTCCTTGCTTAGATAATATTTTTTGAAATTCATTTGAAATTTCTCTATCCATTCCAGGGGTGATAAAATCTAAATATTCTATAACAGTTACATCGGATCCTAGTCTTGACCAAACTGATCCCATCTCTAAGCCAATATAGCCCCCACCAATTACAGCTAACTTAGTTGGCACTTTGTCAAAAGATAACGCACCAGTAGAGGAAACAACATTTTTTTCATTGATCTCAATGCCGGGTAATGAAGATACTGTCGAGCCAGTAGCAATAACGATGTTATTAGATTTTATGGTAGTTTTTTTGTTGTTGCTTTCATAAACAACAATGTCATTTTTTGAAAAAAGGACACCTTTACCCTTAAAATATGTAACTTTATTTTTTTTGAATAAAAACTCAACTCCTTTAGTAAGAACTTGAATTGATTTATTTTTATTAGACATCATTTTTTCAATGTTTAATCTAATTCCATCAATTTCGATTCCTTGTTGATTAAAGTTTTTTTTTGCCTTGTGAAAATTTTCTGATAAATTTAATAAACTCTTTGATGGAATACATCCTATATTTAAACATGTTCCACCTAGCGCACCTCTAGATTCTACGCATGCAGTCTTTAATCCTAATTGCGCCGCTCTAATTGCGCATACATATCCTCCTGGCCCCCCTCCTATTACAACTAAATCAAATTTATTTTCCATAGTTAAATATTTAAAAAAAGCCTTTTAGGTTGTTCTAAAGACTCTTTTATTGTTTTTAAAAAAGACACTGCTTCTTTTCCATCAATTATCCTATGATCATAAGATAGTGCTAAATACATAATTGGTCTTATCTCTATTTTACCTTCAACTACTATAGGTCTTTCGATTATGTTATGCATACCTAAAACTGCTGATTGAGGTGGATTTAAAATTGGCGTTGAGAGCATTGACCCGTAAATTCCTCCATTAGTAATTGTAAAGGTCCCTCCTTGTAAGTCTTCAATTGTGATTTTACCATCTCTAGCTTTTTGACCAAGTTCGCCAATATTCGTTTCGATATCAGCAAATGACATTTCATCTGTCTCTCTTAAAACTGGAACTACCAAACCTCTTTCTGTTCCAACTGCTATACTAATATTGTAATAATTTTTGTATACAATTTCATCTTCTTGTATTTCAGCGTTAATAGCAGGATAATTTTTCAAGCCTATCACGCAAGCCTTCACAAAAAAAGACATGAAGCCTAATTTAACTCCATATTTTTTTTGAAAATCATCTTTATGTTGACTTCTCATTGCTATTACCTCGCTCATATCAACTTCATTAAAAGTTGTAAGCATAGCGGCATTTTCTTGAGCTTCTTTTAACCGTTTGGCTATAGTTAATCTTAGCCTAGTCATTTTCACTCTTTCTTCGGGGCCATATTTTATCTTTCTATCTGATGGAGCGGGTTTAGTGCCCATCAAAACCATAATATCTTCTTTTAAAATTACTCCATTTTTTCCAGAGCCTTTGACGCTTCTAAGATCAACTTTTGACTCACTAGCCATTTTTCTAGCTGCTGGTGAAATTAGTCTTTCTTTTTTTTCTTCATGAACCTGATCTAAAATTAATGGGTCCTCGACATCTAATTTAAGTACAGGTTCCTCAACTTTTGTCTTGTTTATTTTTTTGGGTTTTTGTTTTTTTTTCTCTTCAAAAATTTTTGGTTCACTTGCTTCCTCTTTTTTTGGAGGATTGTAATCATTTGCTTCGGTTATTTTATTTTCTTTGATAGCTGATGATATGTTTACAGTTCCTAATAAGGAGCCTACGTTAACAGTCTCACCTTCTTTTACAACAATACTTCCTAATATTCCACTAGTAGGGGAAGGCACTTCGACATTTACTTTGTCTGTTTCTAATTCTACAAGAGGTTCGTCAACTGAAACTTTTTCTCCTTGTGCTTTTAACCATTTGGATACTGTAGCTTCTGTTACTGACTCACCTAAAGTTGGTACTGTAATTTTTTCTGCCATTTAATCTTTAAGTACCTTTTCCAATATTTCTTTTTGTTGTGCAAGATGTTTGTTTAAATTTCCAGTCGCAGTAGAAGAAGCAGCCTTTCTGCCTACATATTTGACAGATTTATCACCAAAATTTATCATTTCCAAAGTTCTATCTATATAATTTCTAACAGTGTTCCATGCCCCCATGTTTTTAGGTTCTTCCTGACACCATATAAACTTTGCTTTGGAATATCTTTTTAAAATATTAGCTAATGTTTTCGCAGGAAACGGATAAAGTTGTTCGATTCTTACAAAAGTAACTTTATCGTTTTTGTATTTTTCTCTAGCTTCAATTAAATCATAATAAATTTTTCCTGAGCACATCACCACTTTTTTTATTTTGTCGTCTCTTTTTTTTAAGGCTAATAAATTATTTATTTTTAAATAAGCGTCGTCCTCTAAAACTCTATGAAAAGTACTTTTTTTTGAAAACTCGGTAATGTTAGAAGTGCATTTCTTATGTCTTAATAAGGATTTAGGTGTCATAATAATTAATGGTTTTCTAAATTCTCTATGCATCTGTCTTCTTAGAACATGAAAATAATTTGATGGTGTAGTACAATTTACGACTTGAATATTTTCACCTGCACACAATTGCAGAAATCTCTCTAATCTTGCAGATGAATGTTCCGGTCCTTGGCCTTCGTATCCGTGAGGTAATAACATAACTAAACCGCTAGCTCTACCCCATTTAGATTCTCCAGATGAAATAAATTGATCAATTATAATTTGTGCACCGTTTGCAAAATCTCCAAACTGCGCCTCCCATAAAACTAGTGTCTCTGGTTCAGAGATAGAATATCCAAATTCAAATCCTAGAACTGCTAATTCTGAGAGTAAACTGTCTATTATTTCAAAATTTTTTTGGTGCTTTGAGATATTATTTAAAGGTACGTATCTTTGATGATTTTCTTGGTTTCTTAATACTGCGTGTCTCTGGCTAAAAGTTCCTCTTCCAGAGTCTTGACCTGACAATCTTACCGAAAATCCTTCTGTAAGCAAAGTACCAAAAGCTAAACTTTCAGCTGTGGACCAATCAATATCTTTGCCATTATGAATAGTATTTAGCCTTTGATCAAATATCTTTTTTAAGGTTTTATGAACATTAAAATCTTTTGGAATTGTGGAAATTTTTTCACCTATTTGAATTAATTTATTTTTATCAATTCCACTAACTCCCCTTTTGTCTTTTCCTAAACCAGGTTTGAATCTTGACCATGCTCCATCAAACCATTTTAGCTCAGATTTGTAATTTTTTGATATTTGATACTCTTGCTCCAAAAAGTTTTTAAAATTTATCTTCTGTTTTTGTAAATTTACATCTGATGTTAATCCTTCGTTATTTAACTTTTTTCCGTATATTGAAAGAGTGGTAGGGTGAGATTTAATTTTTTTATACATGATTGGTTGGGTAAATGATGGTTCATCCCCTTCATTGTGGCCAAATCTTCTATAACAAACCATATCGATTACAACGTCTCTATTAAATTTTTGCCTATACTCTGTTGCAATTTTTGCACAATGAACTACCGCTTCTGGATCGTCACCATTGACATGTAATATTGGTGCTTGGGCAGTTTTTGCTACATCAGAAGGATAAGGTGAGGATCTTGCAAATCTTGGTGCTGTAGTAAAACCAATTTGATTATTTACAATTATATGTATCGTGCCACCAATATTATGTCCTGGTAGACCTGACATTGCAAAACATTCTGCGACTATTCCTTGCCCGGCAAAAGCTGCGTCTCCGTGCATCAAAACAGGAATAACTTTTTTCCTATCTTTATCTTTGTGAAAAAATTGTTTGGCCCTAACCTGTCCTAGAACAACAGGGTTCACAGCTTCAAGATGCGATGGGTTATCGGTGAGACTAATGTGAACAGAGTTTCCATCAAACTCCCTGTTTGACGAGGCTCCCAAATGATATTTAACGTCACCCTCAAAATCTTTATTGGTGCTAACACTTTTTCCGAAAAATTCACTGAAGATGGCTTTAAAAGGTTTGCCCATCACATTTGCTAGAACATTAAGCCTTCCACGATGAGGCATACCAATTTTGATTTCTTTAGCACCTAAATTTCCGCCTCTTTTTATAATTTGTTCCAGAGCAGGTATTAAAGACTCACCTCCATCAAGTCCAAATCGCTTTGTACCCACAAACTTTACGTGTAGATATTTTTCAAATCCCTCTGCTTGAACAATCTTGTTTAAAATTGCTTTTTTACCATTTTCAGTAAAAATGATATCTTTTTCTGGACCTTCTACTCTATCTCTAATCCAAGATTTTTCATCTGGATCTCCCATATGCATAAACTCATAACCTATATTTGAACAATAAGTTTTTTTAAGAATAGTTATTATTTGGTTTAAATCAGCATATTGAAGTCCAAGCACTCCATCTAAAAAAATTTTTCTATTATAATCTTTTTTTGTAAATCCATAACTCTCTGGTTTAAGCTCAGGATGTTCTTTTTTTTCTTGAATTGACAAAGGATCTAAATTTGCGATCAAATGGCCCCTAATTCTGTAAGCTCTTATCAACATAATAGCTCTAACTGAATCCTTTGAGGCTTCTTTAATTGATTGAGAACTTGATTCTTCTTGAGTTTTGTTTGTGAATTTATTTTCTTTAGGTGAAGTGGATATTTTTTTTATTTTTTTTTCGCGAGACCAGCTCGGCCCATTTAAATCATTTAAAATCAATTTTTCGTCATCGCTTAATCCATCAAAAAATTCTCTCCAACTTTCTGGTAAAGAATGTGGATCAGATATATAGTCTGCATAGAATTCATTAATAAATTGTGAATTATTTCCAGCTAAAAAGGAAGTTTTTTTAAATATTGTATTATTTTTTGAAGACGACATTAGAAATTTATTCTAACATAAATTTATGAAAATCAACCATTAAGTTTTTGATAAAGTGTCTTACCTATATCTGCTGGTGATTTCGAGATAGTAATACCGGCAGATTTCATCGTTTCAATTTTATCTTCGGCGCCTCCTTTGCCTCCAGAAATAATGGCTCCAGCATGTCCCATTCTTCTACCAGGTGGAGCTGTCAGTCCAGCAATAAATCCTACCATAGGTTTCTTAATTTTTTCTCTTTTTAAAAATTCTGCTGCCTCTTCCTCAGCAGATCCGCCAATTTCTCCTATCATTATTATTGATTTTGTTTCATCATCCTTCAAAAAAAGTTCTAAGCAATCAATAAAATTTGTTCCATTGATCGGGTCTCCCCCAATTCCTATACAAGTTGATTGGCCCATGCCATTTGCTGAAGTTTGAGCTACTGCTTCATAAGTTAATGTCCCAGATCTAGAAACTATACCAACCGAACCTTTTTTATGAATATTTCCCGGCATGATGCCAATTTTACATTCGTCAGGAGTAATAATCCCTGGACAGTTTGGTCCAATCAGTCTTGAAGAACTTTTGCTTAATGTCTGTTTAACTTGAAGCATGTCTAACAATGGTATCCCCTCAGTAATACAGACAATAAGTTCTATATTTGAATTTATTGCCTCTATGATTGCAGCACCAGCAAATTTTGGAGGAACATAAATCATTGTTGCATTCGCTAAGGTTTTATCTTTTGCTTCTTGAACTGTATTAAATACTGGTAAGTTTAAATGTTTCTGTCCACCTTTCCTTGGTGTAACACCGCCAACTAATTTCGTACCATATTTAATTGCTTGTTCTGAGTGGAATGTTCCATGAGTTCCAGTAAAACCTTGGCAAATGACTTTTGTATTTTTATCGACTAATACAGACATTTATTTAATAGAACCCACAATTTTTTTTGCAGCATCATTTAAATCAGACGCTGATAAAATTCTTAAATTTGACTTATCAAGAATTTCTTTACCTTCTTTAAAATTAGTGCCTGCTAGTCTTACAACCAACGGAACTGTTAAATTCATTTCCTTTGCGGCATCAACTACACCTTGGGCTAACACGTCACATCTCATAATTCCTCCAAAGATGTTTATTAATATACCTTTTACATTTTTATCACATAGTATTAATTTAAAAGCAGCCGATACCTTTTCTTTAGAAGCTCCACCACCTACATCTAAAAAGTTTGCAGGCTCTTCTCCATAAAGTTTAATAATATCCATTGTAGCCATAGCTAGACCAGCTCCATTTACCATGCATCCTATAGAACCATTGAGTTTGATATATGCTAAATCGTATTTACTTGCCTCTATTTCAGCTGGCTCTTCTTCGTTTAAATCTCGTAATTTTAAAATTTCTTGTTGCCTAAAAATAGCATTTTCGTCAAAATTCATTTTTGCATCTAAACAAATTAATTTATTTAAATCTGTTATTATTAGTGGATTAATTTCAATTAAGCTTGCGTCTTTTTCAATAATTATTTTATTCAAACATTTAATTAATTTCGAAGCCGTAGATTTTTGCTCTGCATTAAAATTGAAGTTTTCTATAATTTTTTCGATTTCTTCCTCATTAGGTCCTTCAAGTTTAAAATCTATTTTTGTAGTTATTATTTTACTGGGTCTTTCTAAAGCAACTTTTTCTATATCCATCCCGCCTTCAGTACTACTGATGAATGCGATTTTTGATGACGCTCTATCTACTAAACAAGATAGGTAAAATTCTTTTGATATGTTGGAGGCCTCTTCTATATAAAGTCTCTTCACTTTTTTCCCCTCTGGTCCTGTTTGGTGGGTGACAAGCGTTTTGCCCATCATTTTTTTTGCCTCGTTTTCTAAATCAGCAAAACTTTTAACAAGTTTTACTCCTCCTGCTTTACCTCTTCCTCCAGCATGGATTTGTGCTTTTACTACAAATTCCTTACTTTTTAGCTTTTTAATATTTTCTTTAATATCATCCACAGAGTAAACCACAATTCCCTTAGAAACAGGTGCTCCAAATTCTCTTAGTATATCTTTGGCTTGATGTTCGTGAATATTCATTGGTAAAAATTTAATTTTGAAGTATTTTTATATTTTTATTTTTATGAAAGCAATTAACTTTTTTAACAAAAACATTTTTATTTTTTTTTTTATTATATATTTTTTAATAGGCTTTCAAATAGTAGCAGATTATGGGATATCAACAGACGAAGAGTTCCAAAGATTTAATGGTTTTTATTGGCTTTGCTATATTTTAGATTTTCTTCCTTTCGATAATTTAAAATTTATAGCTTCTCAAAAACTTGAAGCAATTAAAGGGCCCACATTACCTAACCCTGCTGACTGGCCTTTTTATGGAGTAATTTTTGACTTACCACTTGCGTTACTCGAAACGCTATTAAATATTAATACTTCATATGACTATTTTTTATTAAGACATAAAGCAAACTTTTTAATTTTTTTTTTAAGCTCAATTTTTTTTTACAAAATTCTAAAGATTAGATTTGTAAATAGAGTAATTATTTTTTTAGGTGTTTTACTTTATATAAGCTCTCCAAGGATATTTGGGGATAGCTTTTATAATAATAAAGATCTTATTTTTTTATCTTTGGTAACAATTTCTTTTTATTACTATTTTAACTTTATAAAATATAACAATTTCAAAAACCTTTTTTTGTTTTCATTAACTTCAGCACTTGCTTCTACTCTAAGAATTATTGGTATTTTTTTACCTTTTTCATTTTTGCTTTTTTTGATAATACAAAAAGACTCTAATAAAAATAAATTATCATTTTTCTTCTTATATTTAATAATTTTTATTTTCTTCTTAATTATATTTTGGCCATATTTGTGGAGCGACCCTTTTTCGAATTTAATCGAAAGTATAACAGTTTTTTCAAATTTCAAACTTCTATCAATGAAAATTTTATTTAATGGTGAATACTTTTTTTCACATTTTTTACCAATGAGTTATTTACCTACTTGGATATTAATTACAACTCCAATCATTACTTTAATTTTATTTTTTATTGGATATTTATTTGTCTTAAAAAGATTCTTTTTTAGAACTCTAAGTATTAAGATTGATTCTATTTTCAACGATTTTTGGAGAAGTAAAAATGAACAATATGATTTATTTATCTTTATAAATTTTAGTTTAATTTTCTTCTATATAGTTTTAACTTCACCTATTCTTTATACAGGCTGGAGACATCTGTATTTCTTACATCCTATGATGATATATTTAAGTTGTATTACTTTACTTTTAGTCAATAAAAAAAAGTACGAAAAGATATTTTTTATTATAATTTTTTTAACTACTTTTTTTAATTTTTATGAAATCAAAAAATTTCACCCTTTTCAAAGTCTTTATTTTAACCAGCTAGTTAAAGATGCAAAAAAAAAAGATTTTGAAATTGATTATTGGGGTTTAGCCGGAGTCAAGTTTCTTAATGAGATAATAAACCTGGATGGAGGTAGAAACAAAATTAATATTAGTGTAGCTTCTTATGTTCCACTACATAGAAGCTTAAAGTTGCTCAATGAAAAGAAGCAAAATAAAATACGAATAATTGGTCAGGATTACCAAAACTCTGATTACATATTTCACAATAATATTTCAGAAGTAAATAATTTACATGATAAAAAATATTCTATACCCTCTAACTTTGAAAAAATTGGTAATTTTACCATAAATAGATTTATTGTTTATGAAATATTTAAAAGAAAATAATGCGAATATTTATTTATAAAATTTTAATTTTTATAATAAGTTTTTATATAGTCTTTCAGTTAACGTTTGGCTTGTTAATAAAAGAATTTAAAAAAAATTTATACGAATTTAGTTCGAAAGAAAATATTTTAATCATTAAAGATAAAATAAGAGAAGAACTTAAAGATGGGTTAAAAAAAGATAGAATTTTAAACACAAGCGATGCTGAATTAATTAAAATGTTTTTGAGAAAAATTTCTTCTGAATTAAAAATGTAATTCAACATACCTTGAATTTTTTATTTTTTTAAACTATTTATATAAATACGATCCTCCCATTCCGTAAAAGGAAATTTTATTTTTTCAGTAAGTTCAAATTCACTTTTTACTAAGTACTCATGGATTTTGGCACTTTCATAATTTAAGTAAATATTATCATTATGGAATTCAATTAAAATTATGCCTACATCAGATATTTTTTTTCCTAGTCCTTGCAAAACTTCAAGTTCATGACCTTCAGTATCAATTTTAAGCAAATCAATTATATTTAATTTTTCGTTAATTATGTAAGTATCTAACCTAACGGTTTCTACCTTTTCAGTGCTTAATATCATTTCACTTAAGTTTCCCCCAAACAGCTTGGCTTTGTAATTAAGGTAATGATTATCATTATTAAATTTTGTAAATGAGGATGTGAGATCATGTTTATTTATATGTAAACTTTTAATTGTATTTTCGTCAGATACCGCTGAATTATTTACTTTAAATTTTTTATTCCACTCATATTTCTTCTCAATTCTTTTAAAAATTTTATTTTGTGGTTCAAATAAAAATATTTTTTTCGGATTAAAATTAATATCAATAAAATCCGCATATAAACCAAAATGCGAACCCACATCAACATAAATATTTATTCTTTTTTTTAATTTTAACAAAGATGATAAAATTTTTTTTTGATGAATAAATTTATCAATTAAGTCAAAAAAGATTAATGCAATTTTTCTAAATAATATCAATTGAAATCCTCACAATTTTGACTGAGTTCTAACTTAACCATCATTTCATGTACTCTAGTTTGATTAAAGCAATCTTTATCTAAGATTAAACCTGTTATAGTATTTTCTTTCTCGTTAATTGTTTCATAAATTACTTTTAATTCTTTTTTAAAAATTATATTAACAAAAAATTTTTTATACTCCTCAAAATAATTATTGTTTGATAACGGAAAACTGACTCCAGGATGATGCCACTGATTAGGAGAATTGTCATAAATTCTTAGAGATGGTGCAATAAATTGATAATCGGTTATTATCATTTTTTTTTGTTTTTCTTTAGATATTATATTCATAATATCCTTGATACCTTCAAGTTCTTTTTTTGGATTATCTGGAAATTCATAAGTAATCCACTTTAGACCTTTTAGATCTTTTGAAATTTTATCTGAATTTAAAGCCAAATTTAAATTAACATTTTCAAGTTCATTAAATTTTCTTTGTTCATTAAATCTTAAATGATATTTTCCCACAGCAAATATACAAACTAAAATCAATAAAATGGTTATTTTTTTTTTTTTAAAATTTTTTTCTAAGCTAAAATGAACAATCGAGCACAACAAAGGAATTAAAAAAAATATAAAGTTTTGATTTAAGGTATAAAACTGATGAAAAATTAGAGTCAAAGATAAAGTCAAAAAAATCAAAATTAAAAAAAAGTCATTTTTGTATTTCTCAAATTTTTTA
>MDTB01103221.1_pt1 | contig 10368 bp, 9 predicted proteins | sample 811161 | NCBI WGS metagenome assembly MDTB01 (sample SAMN05326650, study PRJNA326480) | marine metagenome | isolation source: seawater | place: Mediterranean Sea | collected 2009
GAAGATTGGAAATACGCAGAATTAAAATATAAAATATTAAAAAAGTTTTGAAAAATAAAAAAAAAATATTAGTCATAGCAGCTCATCCTGATGATGAGGTATTAGGTTGTGGTGCAACTATAGTAAAATATACAAAAAAAAATCATAATGCTTTTGTGTTGTTGATGTCCGATGGTGAGAGTTCAAGAAAATTAAATAAGAGAGAGCTAAACAATAAAATAAATTTAAGGCGAAAAGCATGTGAAAAATCATGTAAAATACTTGGAATAAAAAAACCAGAATTCGAAAATTTTCCTGATAATCAGCTCGATAAGGTTCCTTTATTAAATTTAACTCGTGCTATAGAAAAAAGAATCAAAAAAATAAAACCTGACATAATTTTTACCCATCATTGGGGAGATTTGAATATAGACCATCAAAAAGTAAGCAAAGCAGTCATAACAGCATGTCGACCTCAAAATAAAAATAGTGTTAAAACTTTATTCTTTTTTGAAATTCCATCAAGTTCAGAATGGCAAATTTCATCTAAAAAAAATTTATTTAACCCAAATTGTTTCAACGATGTTACGGATACAATTAAAATAAAAATGGAAGCAATAAAATGTTATAAATCAGAATTAAGACCATCTCCACACCCAAGATCATTATCAGGAATTAAAGCTTTAGCAAAATGGCGAGGATCAACAGTAAGCCTTAAATTTGCTGAAGCATTTGAATTAGGAAGAAAATATGACTAATTTTTATGTAAATAAAAAAATAATATCAATCAAAAATTTTTTAAGTAAATCGCAAATAGATAAAATAATTTTAGAAATTCACAATTTAATGTTAGAAAAATTTAAAAAAAAAAAAATAAGAAAAACAAATCTAAAAGATCTAAATATTTTTTATACAAAAATAAAAAAAAAGAGACTTTGGAAGGAAGTTTATGAAGATTTTTATAAATTGAAATCTATTAAAAAAATCTTAGAGCCTAAAATATTAAAAAAAACAAAAAAAATATTAAAAGTTAAAAAAGTGAGAATATTAACCAAAGGTCTTAGAATAATTGAGCAATCTTCAAAAAGAAAATATCCAATTCATCAAGAATATCCAGGTATAGACTCAAACTCTTTTTTAGTCTTTTGGATTGCGCTGCATCAAATAGGATATTCAGAAGGAGGATTATTAATTACAAAAAAAGTAGTTAACAAAAAGCTACCGCACATTAAAGATTCTAGAAATTACGATATTTTAGAAAACCAAAATTATTGGAAAAGAGAAATGAATGAAAAAAAATTTGAAAAGGGAGAAATGCTGATACTTGGAAAATATGTGCAACATGGCACAGCAACAAAAAAATTAGGACCACCGAGATGGGCCTGCATTTTGAGAGCAGGCATTTGAAATAAGTGAATGGATGACAAATTAAAATTTATTTTTTATACAAGCTTTTCATCTAAACTTGGTTATGGACATTTCAATAGATGTAAAATTTTAGCCGATGAATTAATTTCAAAAGGTAATAATGTTAAAATTTATTTACTAAATAAAAAAAAAACATCTTTTTTTAGAGAAAACTGGATTAACTATTTTTCAAATAAAAAAAAATACCCAAAAGCTGATGTTTGCATAATAGATAATTATATTTATGAGGATCAATTTTATTTATCGTTAAGAAAATATTATGAAAATTTAATAATATTTGATGATTTTAAATTTAAAGTTCCAGATAATGTAATGGGTGTAATTAACCCTAATATTTACGCAAATAAAACAAATTATCCAAAAAATATAAAAGTATGGGCGGGTAAAGATTTTGTATTATTAAAAAAGGAATTCAAAAAAAATATAAAAATTAAAAGTAAGAAAAACATTTTCTTATGCTTAGGTGGTAGTGACCCAACATTACAAATGAATAAATATATTAATATTTTGCTAAAAAATTCTTCTCTAAAAATTAATGCAGTTTTTGGCCCGGGTTATAAAAATTTAAATGATCTTGAAAAATGGAAAAAAAATAAAAGAGTCAAAGTTTTTTTTAATGTTAAAAAAATTAGTAATATAATGGCTAAATCAAAGTATGCTTTTAGCTCATCAGGTAGTATGCTGTATGAACTTGAAGCATTAAACATACCAACCTTGTGCGTTTCACTCGCAAAAAATCAAGAATTGTTAGGTGAAAGTATGTCAGATTTTTCCAATATAGATTATTTAGGATATTATAAAAAACTAAAAAAGTCTGATTTAATTAAAGCAATAAAAAAAAAAGAAAATAGTGCAAAAAAATTAAAAAACAAAAATTTAAGTAATAATAAAATAAATTTTGATGGCTCTAAAAAATTAGCAAATGATTTAACGGTATTTTTTAAAAAGATGAAAAAAAATATTCCTTTATATGAGTCATTAGATATCAAAAATGAGTATGATCAATCGGCTAAAGAATTTCAGGAATTTAAAAAATTAAGATGGGGATCAAAAAAATCAATGTTAAACAGGTATAACTTCTTTATTAGTAAAGTTATGACAAGTAAAGTTGATAATTGGTTAGATATAGGATCTGGGACAGGAAGTCTTCAATATATAATTAAGAATAAGTTCCCAAAAATAAATTCAATTGGTTTAGAAATCTCAAAGGAACTTTATTTGATTTCAAAAAATAAAAGTAAATTATCAAAATTTTATAATATGGATTTTTTAAAATATAAAAAAAAAAAAAATTTTTTTGATTTAATTTCTTGTATTGGTGTTTTACCTAAAACAAATATTTCATTGAATGATTTTTTAAATAAATCATATTTTCATTTAAAAAAAAATGGAATATTGTTTTTCGATTTCAAAAATAAAAATTGGAAAAAATTTAATAATAAAAATTTTTTTCCAGAAGTAAGGCACAAATGGCACGAAAATAAAAATATTATTGAAGAAGTATCTAAGAAAAAGTATTTTAAAATTTTAGAGTTTGTAGGCTTTGATCCTAAATTAAATAAGATCATGGACCGTTTTAGTTCACATACTAACTATTTAGTTATAAAAAAATTAAGATAAGTTAAAATTATGAAAGTAAATCGAATTATTGATTGTGAAGTAAGATTAGTACACAAAAAAGCTAGAAATAAAAATTTTATGAAAAATGGTAGAGAAAGAGTCATTAAAGACGTCTACAAACATAAAAAGATAGAAAGAGCTGTAAAGTTATGGGACATAGAAACTTTAATTAAATCTATGGACAAAAATTCAGTTAAATATGCAGTAGTTAGTGGTTTGGCATGGACATCTGCATTAGTACAAAAAGAAAATAATAAATATGTCGAAGATTGTTTAAAAAAATATAATGATAGATTGCTAGGATTTTATAATCTTTCACTTCATAATATAAAAAAAGCTGTAAAAGAAGTTTTAAATTTAGACAAGAAATTATATGTAGGAATTGAAATTATACCTAAATGGCAAAATTTAAATATTAATGATAAAAAAATAATACCAGTTGTGAAAGCAATTAAAAAAAGAAATATGTACTTAAAAATTTATACAGCTCATTTAACCCAAACATTAGATGGTGACGCTCCGTATAGAACATTAGAATTTATAAAAAAAAACCAAAACATTAAAATTATTGTGCCACATCTTGGTGGTTTGTTATCAATTTACGCCCTGTTACCCAAAATAAAAAAAATTTTGAAAAATGTAAATTTTATTACGTCTGTCAGTAGCACTATGGAAATGATAAAGTTTTCAAATGAGGTAAATTCAAAAAATTTATTATTCGGAACAGACTTTCCATTTAATCACTGTTTTAATCAAAGTGAACCAATAAAAATGCTATATAAATTAAAAATTTCAAATATTTCAAAAAAAAATATTCTAATAAATAATGCACAAAGATTATTTAAATTTAAGTAATGAATAAAAGTTTTATTAAAAAAGATTTCGAAAAATTATTCTTCAATCTGATAGGAAATAAAAAAAATAAATTTCATGCACTAGTTTGGATAAATGGTAATCCAAAAATAGGCAAGGGCACTTATATAGGAGGATTTTCAGAAGTTAATGCAAAAGGATCAAAAATTTCTATTGGTAATAAATGTGATATAGCATCTTTTGTTTCGATTAATGTTTCAGATAGTCATAAGAGATGCATTGGATTAAAAAAAAAAATAATCAAGAAATCAATAATAATAGGAAATAAAGTATTTGTTGGATCTCATAGTGCCATATTAGGTGGTGTTAAAATAGGAAATAATTCTGTGGTTGGTGCTGGCACAGTTTTACAAAATTGCAACATCCCTCCATATTCCCTAGTTGTAGGAAATCCACCAGTTATTAAAAAAAATTATTATAAAAAGTATTTTAAAAAATGATATTTCATAACAGACCTACAATTGGGAGAGAAGAAATTTCTGCAATATCAAAAGTAATTAATAGCAAACATATTGCACAAGGAAAAGAAGTTAAAAAATTTGAGAATGCATTTGCAGAATATTATAATTTAAAAAGTAATAATGTAGTTGCTGTAAATAATGGAACTTCAGCATTATATTTAGCTTTATGGGCTCTTAATGCAAAACAAAAAAAAGTTTATTATCCAAATTATTCTTGCTCATCATTAAGAAACGCAACATCATTAATTGGTGGGAATGAAAGACTATTAGATGTTAAGTTTAAATCCCCATTAACAAAAGAATACAATTTTAGGAAAAATAGTATTGTAATTAATCCTCATATGTATGGATTCCCATCGGTTATAAAAAAAAAATCAATCCAAGTAATTGAAGATTCATGTCAATCTTTAGGTATTAAACATAATAATCAACCTTTTTTATCAGGTAAAATCACTATTTTCTCTTTTTATGCAACTAAAATGATGACTACAGCTGGTCAAGGTGGAATGATAGTTTCTAAAAATACCTCTTTAATAAATGAAATAATAGATTATTTAAATTTTGATTACAGGAGGGATAATAAAATAAGATTTAATTTCCAAATGACCGATGTCCAGGCGTCTATGGGTATAGTACAATTAAAAAAATTAAATAAATTTATAGCAAAACGTAAAGAAATTTTTGATTTCTACAAAAATTTAAAACTTCCAATGTTAGACTTAAAGAACAATGAAAATTTTGAGCCTGTGAGATATAGATCAATAATATTAAATAAAAACCCAAATAAAATAATTAAAGAATTTAAAAAATTTAACATACAAACAATTAATCCATTACAACCTTGGGAGCTATTAAGTAAAAGTAAAAAATATAAAAATTCTATTGATCTTTCGAGCCAAACTATTTCTCTACCATGTTATCCATCGTTGAAAAAAAAAGAATTAATACAAATTGAACAAGTAATTGATAGAGTAAGTTCTTTATTGTAAACAGATGATAATTGTTTCAGGACACCAACCAGTTTATTTACCGTGGTTAGGATTATTTCATAAGTTGAGCTTGTGTGATAAATTTGTTTATATGGATACAGTTCAGTACCTTGATGGGGACTGGAACAATAGAAATAAAATCAAAACACCTAACAATGAATTTATGCTCTCTGTTCCTGTAAATAAAAAAGAAACACAAGGAAAAAATTTAAATGAAATTAAAATTTTTAAGAATTTGACGAATCCAAAAGAATTTTGGCAAAGAAAACATTGGGAAAGTATAAAAATTAATTATAAAAAAGCATTTTATTTTGACGACTATGCAGATGATTTTGAGAAAATGTACAGTAGTCAAGAATGGGATAATTTAAGTGATATTTGCTGGTATCAATTTAATTATTTCATAAAATGCTTAGACCTAAATGACGTAGAAATTATAAGAATGTCTCAAACAAAATTCGAAGGGCAAAAAGATAATTTAATTTTAAATCATTGCAAAAAATTGAATGCATCTGCTGTTGTTTTTGGTTCGCAAGGCAGAAATTACGTTGACATCGATAAGTTTAATAAAGAAAAAAAGTATGTTTATTTTCAAGATTATAAACACCCTATCTACAAACAAAGATTCAGTGGATTTTTGAGTAATTTAAGTGTTATTGATCTTTTGTTTAATTGTGGACCCAATAGTCGTGAAATACTTTTATCCAATAATATATCTAAAAAAGATTTAAAAAGCTCTAATTTTTGGCATAATAAATTTTAGTATTATGAATTTTTTTAAAAAAAAACCATATGTAATCGCCGAAGTTGGAGTAAATCATAATGGGAAGTTATCTTTAGCACTTGCCTCAATAAGAGCAGCATCTAAGGCAGGAGCAGATGCAGTAAAATTTCAAATTTTTAAAGCTGATGAGTTTATGTCTAAAGAAAAATTAATTTATAAATATAAAACTAAATCTGGCTACAAATATGAAAACATGTATGATATGTTTAGGCGTTTAGAATTTTCAGAAAAATGGTTAAATACAATACTTAAAGAATGTAAAAAATATAAAATAGACTTTCTATCATCTGTAGCGGATACCAATTCTGCCGATCTGATGAAAAAAATAAAAGTGAAAGCAATTAAATTGAGTTCTGAGGATTTAATAAATTATCCTTTGCTAGAGCATGTTTCCAAATTAGGTTTAAATGTAATCTTATCTTCGGGCATGGCTGATGAAAAGGAAATTAAAAGAGCATTAAGAATTTTTAAAAAAAAACGAATTAAAGTTATACTTTTACACTGTGTTTCTATTTATCCAGTAAAATATAAAAATGCAAATTTAAAAAGAATGTTATCACTAAAAGATAAATTTAAAGTTAGTGTAGGTTATTCAGACCACACCTTAGGTAATGATGCCTCAATTTTAGCAACTATTTATGGAGCACAGGTTATTGAAAAACATTTTACAATAAACCAAAATTTAGTTGGACCAGACCACCTTATGTCATCAAACCCAAAAGAGTTTAAAGAATTAATTGATAAAATAAATAAAGTTAAAGTTTTGAAGGGATCTGGAGAAATAAATCCAAAAAAAGATGAACAGAAAATAAAAAAAATGTACCGTAGAAGTATTACATCTAAACGTTTAATTAAAAAAGGAGAAGTTTTTTCGACAGAAAATATTTCTTTAATGAGGCCTGCAACTGGCTTACATCCAAAATATTTTAAAAAATTGATTGGAAAAAAATCCAATAAAAATATTAAAAATAATAAAAAAATTATCTACTCTGATGTGGCAGGTAAATTAAATTAGAACGCGATGTCATTACCTCTAGCATATTTATCAACAGAAACATTCTTATCGAAATTTGACATTTGTGATAGCTTAATGTCTATTCTCTTTCCATTCTCATTTAATATATCTCTTTTGAGCCTAGATAGATAAAGTCTTTTTAATCCAGAAAATTGATATTTATCCCCATCTTCTAAGTTAAATCCAAAACTTTTCCAAACAACATCTTTTTTGTATTTTGAAGATTTATTCTGAAGAAATTTTAATTTAATCTTCTGCTTAAAATTACTTATATCTACATCTTTATAGAAGTTTTTCCATTCAATAATGTTATAGTCAAAATCAAATTCTAATAATTTTTTATTATTATAATTTTTAGTTCTTTCCGCATAAAGACATTTAATAAAATTCTTTATATTTAGAATTTCTCCTGAATTATTATTAATTTTTTCACAGAGTTTTGATAAATTATTAAATATCCAATCGATCATTTCATCAAAACAATCAATCCATAATTTTTGAGAATACCTTAGTAAATCACCACCCATTCTTCCATTTAGATAATCATCTTTGTTTTCCTCAACATATGAAAAGACTTCTTCTTCAGTGTTAAAATTCTCTTTATATAATCCCTGAACATATTCGTTTAAGGTGTTTTGAATTTCTTTAGGTGCATCTGCAAGATTACTAATCATAGACATGGTAAGTTTACTTCTATCAATTTCTTTGTTGTCCAGATAATGAAATACCTCGCTAATTGGCTCTTCTCTTAATAATGCATCCATCATAACAACATATTTTCTTGCAACCATTACCTCATTCTCTTGCATGGTTTCTGTTGAAAATACATTGCACTCTGTCTCACAAATTAAATTACCATTTACATATCCAACCAAATTCTGGTTTTGTCTGTATTTTTTTACCAAACCATGCTGTCCAGATTTATATTCTTTTAACATGTCTGTATTACTTAAAAGTAAAGTTGGATGCACAGTAAATCTAATTGGCGCCTTAGTATCTAAAAGTTCATTTAGACCATTTAAAAAGCTTTGTAATGTTTCTTTTGGAAGAGGTAAAATTATATCTGGTTCCGATATAGTATCCATACTTTTGATATATTCTTGAAGATTATGTAAATTTGTTCTCTTTATTGTTTCTAAAACATTGTTATCAAGAGATTGTACTGCATTTGTTATTCTTAGTGCACCATCCAGAATTTTAGCAGTTTCAATAATTCTTGGAAGTTGGCTTTTACCAGTGCTACAATGAATATACATGGGCCATTTATATTGATCTTTTAACAAAGCAATATGATGGGCTATATCTATATCTTGCTTATACATCCCCCAATTAGAGTCTGCAATGTGCAAACCTACAGGAGGATTTATTCTTTCAGCTATGTAGCTCAATTCTCTTTTTACATAATCTAATGACCTGTAATGAATTTTGTTATAATAAGTCATGCCCTCATGACAAAAGGTACACTTGTATGGACATCCTCTATTGGTTTGAATTAAAGGTTGAAATGTTCCTGCCTCTAGAAAATGATCAAATAATCCATTTACATAAGGAGACTCAATTTCGTCTAATAGTCTTATTCTTTGAAGATCAGGGCCTGATATAAACTGTTTCTCAGAATTAACATAGAAACAGTTTCCAAGGTCATCAATGTAGTCTCTGATATTTGTTTTATTCTTATCTAATTTAATAAATCTATCAATAATCATTGAAAAGGCTAATTCGCCTTCTCTTTCAACTAACAAATCAGCATGACTATATTTTTTTATAAAATTTTCTAAGTCAATTGGTTCTTTATTTATTTCTGGTCCACCATAAACAATCAGTGTTTTAGGATTTTTTTTCTTAACATAATTTGTAATTTCACAGCAAAGATTTGTATTCCACAAATAATTACAAACACCAATGACATCAATTTCATTTTTATCAATATACTCAATAATTTCATCACTAAGTTTTAAAATCTTTATTTTTGCATCTGGAAAATTTTTTTTTACATGACTTCCAATTAAACCTACGGCCAGGGGAATAATATTGTTAGAAATACCTTTAGAAGAATAGCATGGGTCAACCAATAATATATTTAGGGAACTATTTTTTTTCATAAAAAATTTTGTAATATAGACTTCTTTAATTAATAAAATTAGTTAGATTTTTGAACATTTTTAAATTAAATGATAGTACATGAATAATCTTAAATTTAAAAAAGTAAAGTGCCCAATTTGTAATTTTAAGTCATTTCATAGATTTATTCAAAAACCAAGAGTTTCATACTTTCCTACAAAAATTGGTATATTTAATCTTAAATCTTTTGATGTTATTTGCAAGAAGTGCTCTTTTGTTTATTCAAATCCCAAACCAACCTCTGGAAGTCTAAAAAGGTTTTATAGTAATAAATTTTTAAATAATTCATTATATCCTGATTATGATGTTAAAAAACAAATTAATTTTTTTTGTAAAAATGCAGAAAAAAAACATGAGATACTCGAGATTGGTTCATCTAATGATTTTTTAATTAATCTTTTAAAAAAAAAAGGTTTCAAAGCATGTGGTTTTGATTTTTTAACAGGAAAAGAATTTAAAAAAAAAAAGTTTGATTTTATTTTATTGAACCATACCTTGGAACATATTTCAGAGCCAAAAATTTTTTTAAATGATTTAAAGAGTTATCTAAAAGAGGATGGAAAATTAATTATAGAAGTCCCTGATCTTAAACAATATGAAAATGATGACACAATTTTGACTGCCGAACATATAACGCACTTTACAGAGGAAACGTTAAGAAAATTATTACACAATTGTAGTTTTGTTTGTACAAAAAAGGAAAAAAAGAATTTATCAAGAAAATATTCAATAAGATTAATATTTAAAAAAACAAATTTAATAGAAAAGTATCAAATTGATAAGAGTGAGTTTAATAACTCAAAAAAAATTTATACAAAAGCAATTAAAATAAATAACAAAAGAATTGAAAATTTTATAAAAGTATCAAAAAAAATTAATTTATTAAAAAATACAAATATATATTTTTGGGGCTGTAATTCTATTTTTATAAACATTTATTCTAATTTAAAAAATGATATCAAAAAAAAAATCAATCTGGTTGATGAAAACTCAAAAAAAATAAAGTATTTACAAGTTGCTAAAAGAAAAAAAATTTTGATTCAAAATCCTCAAGATATATTCTTAAGAGATTTAAGTAATATAAAGTTTGTTATTTGC
>MDTB01219508.1_pt1 | contig 10368 bp, 9 predicted proteins | sample 811161 | NCBI WGS metagenome assembly MDTB01 (sample SAMN05326650, study PRJNA326480) | marine metagenome | isolation source: seawater | place: Mediterranean Sea | collected 2009
CTTGGGCTTCCGCCTCAGTCTCCGATCGGCCAGCCAGTAGAATATGGTAGTGGCGGCCATCGCCTCTACCCGCCATTGACTCGCCAATGCGGCGGCGGGTAGAATGTGGGGATGAAGTTAGTTAAAGTTCTTACCGCAATCGCCCCCCTGCTCATGGCTGGGTGTGGGGAAGAGGTGGCACAGGAAGAAGTCGGTCCTTTTGTTGCATACTGCAAGGACGGACAAAAGAAAATGGAAGCAAACTACAAGTACGGCAAGCAGGACGGGCTTACGACTAATTGGATTAGGTACGGACAGAAGAAGTCGGAACACACCTGGAAGGACGACAAGCTGATAGCTACCGAGGTTTGAAAGCCCAATGGCAGGAAGTGTCCCGTGACCAATGTGAAGGACGGGAATGGGGTTTCGGTTTATTACAGAGAGGACGGGACGAAATGGTTTCACAGTACCTTCAAGGACGGCGAACCATTTGGCGATGTAGTCTACTACTAACCCTCCTCAGTCTCAAACTCCAAAGTTTCATTATCCAAACAAGTCTTTGTTTCTAATTCCTCAGAAAGTTGAGAGAACCGATGTATCCTTTCTCTCGCTTTAAATACGATTCCCCCCATGCCCCCCTTATTTGAGCATTTGCGATTGAGGTAAAAAAAGCTCTTATTGCGAAAAATTTTGTGCGGGAAGTGATGATATATCGATATTGAGAATGAGAATAGAACTACCCCCTCCTCCCCCGCTAAATCATGCCGACACTTTGCCGACACTTTTCTTGCAAGAACATTCCAATTCAAGCTTCTCAAATCAATTTACTCAAAATTTTACTTTCATCCTTCAAAGGTATCTGAATTAAGCTAAGTGCCTTTAATACAGGGTATTTCATCCCATTGCCATTGATTTCAAAATGGCGCCCCCACGAGGAATCGAACCTCGATCTACGGTTTAGGAAACCACTGTTTTATCCGTTAAACTATGGGGGCTAAAAACCTTTAATTTATCCGATCTCTTCCTCGTATTCAGAATGATTAAGCAATCCTGAAGATTCTCTGGAATCAGAAGTTTGCACTTTTATTATCCATCCATTTTCATACGGATTGGTGTTTACCAGTTCCGGTGAATCATTCAATCCTGCATTAACTTCTATCACTTCTCCATTAACCGGCATGTATAGATCAGATGCAGCTTTAACGGATTCTACAACGCCAAAAACATCTCCTTGAGAAAACTGAGTGCCAACTTGAGGTATATCTACAAAGGTTACATCGCCCAAAGCATCCTGTGCATGATCCGTTATTCCAACCTTACAAATTTGATCAGACTCAAACAAGATCCATTCATGATCTTTGGTGTAACTTAGATTTTCAGGAATATTACTCATATTGAATTTAAATTTTTGATTTATACTGGGTTTCCAATTTTTGTTCCGTTCTCAACAACACCATTTTTAACTACTACTAGAATGCCATCCTTACAATAAATATTCTGTTTTTCATCGACCCAGCCTTCATTCAAACCTTTTGGACTAAGTACGACTTCACTACCAATACGAGCATTTTTATCGATTATTGTTTCCTCGATGTAGGTTCCTTGAGCGACTCCCAACTCGATATTGTCATGAGATGTTCCATAATTATCAGCACCCATCATGACCACATTTCGCAAAGTGCAGGCATCTCCTACAATCGAACGTACGCCAAGCATACAACGGGTGAAATTGGAACTTCCTATTTGGCAACCACTTGCAATATTAGTAGCTGAAAGACTGGATTCTCCAAATTTACTAGTCGGAAGAATGTCCGGGTAATTGTAAATGGGATGATTTTGTTCATAAAAGTTGAACTTGGGAAATTCGTCACAAAGTTGCAGGTTTGCCTCAAAAAAAGCCCTTACTGTTCCAATGTCCTCCCAATATTCGTCATATACATGGCAACGCAGATCTTTCTTACCAACGAGAGATGGAATTATTTCTTTTCCAAAATCAGTCCTATCACCTTCGAGTGCATCAAACATTGCGGACCCGTTAAAAACATAAATTCCCATGGATGCTAAACACCGGTCTGGATCATTTTCATTAGCCTGAAGCTCGGGTGGAATGAGTCGCTGAATAATTTCTGGATCATTGGGTTTCTCCACAAAATCAATTATCCTGGATTCGTCTCCAATTCTAAGCAACCCAAGTCCAAAAGCCTCCGCTGCAGGTACTGGTTTCGCGGCTACAGTTACATCCGCACCTCTTGATAAGTGCTCTTCCACCATTTTAGAAAAGTCCATACGATACAGTTGGTCACCGGATAGAATTACAAAAATATCCTCAGGAGATGCCCCAAAGTGGATAAGGTTTCTTCTCACCGCATCAGCGGTGCCTTGATACCAGTCATCACCGTCTACAGTTTGTTCTGCGGATAAAATCTCTACGAAGCCATGCCCAAATCTATCGAAACGATAGGCATCCTGTACATGCCGATGAAGAGATGCTGTGTTAAACTGACTCAATAAATAGATCCGGTTATAACCAGAATTTATGCAATTACTTATTGGAATATCGACTAATCGATATTTGCCTGCAAGTGGTACAGCAGGTTTGCATCTAAGCTTGGTCAGGGGATAAAGACGAGTTCCACGACCACCTCCCATAATAACGCAATGAACTTTTCTTCTCATAATTTCCGCCTCGCTTAGTCTTTTAGGTTGGATAACATATCAGATGTGCATATTGGAATCTAACATAAGTAACCACAAGAACAATTAATGAACTTAATTTTGAGCAACTTATAAATTCTGTAACCTTATATTTTTTACAATTTCTAGAACTTCATGACAATAAAACCTGACATTAGTGAATATTTGGAACTTTCCCTAAACCATGATGTCATCGCTGTGAGCACAGAACTTACTGCAGATTCAGAAACACCTCTATCCGCATACTCGAAACTCTCCCAAAAAAAACCCGCGTTTCTTTTTGAATCAGTCGTAGGAGGCGAGCAGGTCAGCAGATTTTCTTTTCTTGGCTTTTCCGCAAATAAAACTTTTTCCTCCTACAAGCAAGAAACTGAGATCATATCCAATGATGGTAAGATTCAAAAGATTCCGACCCCTGATGATCCTTTGAAATTAATTGAAAATGAAGTTCATGGAATTCGTTATAGTGGGATAAACGGAAAGCGTTTTTCCGGCGGAGCGGTTGGTTTTATTGGTTATGAATATGCCAATCGTATCGAACCAAGTATTCCCATTCCTCGCAAAGATGATTTGGAAATGCCAATTGTTTTTTTCATGATCACAGAGTTGGTGCTTATTTTTGATCACGCTAGGCAAACCCTAACAATTTGTGCCAATGTGACTCCTGGAGAAAAACCCGCAGATTCTTACAATGATGCATGTAAGAAAATTAAAGAGACTCTGGTGCTTCTATCAAAACCAACCCTTATAAAACCAGCCGACCTGGATTTCTCAAAATTACCTGAGAAGAGTTTGCCAATGGGTAATTTCTCGAAGGAAGAATTTGAGGGACTGGTAGATAAAACAAAGGATTACATTCGTTCAGGAGATGTAATCCAAACTGTCTTGTCCCAAAGATTCTCTATCCCATTCAGCGGTCAACCAATTAATCTTTACCGAGCAGTAAGAGCAATTAATCCTTCTCCGTACATGTTCATTTTGGAAACAGAAGATTTTTCCATTGTAGGTGCATCGCCTGAAGTCCATGTGAGACTGCATGAAGGAGATGTTCTAATCAGACCAATTGCAGGAACTCGCCCTCGAGGTACTAATGAATCCGAAGATAAAAAACTGGAAATGGACTTACTTTCAGATGAAAAGGAAAAGGCAGAACACCTCATGTTAGTTGATTTAGCTAGGAACGACATAGGCAGGGTGTGTCAGACTGGTTCCATTCATGCTGCAGAGTACATGTCAGTCGAAAGGTACTCTCATGTAATGCATATAGTTTCCCAAGTATTGGGTAAATTGAGTGCTGATAAAAATGCTTTTGACTTGATGCGGGCAACTTTCCCTGCTGGCACAGTTAGTGGTGCTCCAAAAGTAAGAGCTATGCAAATCATTGCTGAATTTGAGAAAACATGTCGTAATGCATATGCGGGTGCTCTTGGCTACTTCGGTTTTGAAGGAAATCATGACTCTTGCATTGCAATTCGTACTGCAATTATCAAAGAAAGTATTATCAGCTTACAAGCAGGTGCAGGTATTGTCGCAGACTCATGTCCAGAAAAAGAATTTCAAGAAACTATCAATAAGGCAAAAGGAATGTTTCAAGCCGCTATGCTAGCGGAACAAATCAATAATTTATCAATTTAACAAAACAAGAGTAATGGCGGAAAACAGCGAACAATCCTCCCTTGATATTTATCTTAAACAGATTTCATTAGTACCTCTTATAACGGTTCAAGAGGAAATTGAGCTTGCCAAAAAGATCAGTCAGGGGGATCAGCAGGCTAGAGAAAAAATGATTACGGCTAACTTGCGATTGGTAGTAAAAATTGCTCAAGACTATGCTCATATTGGACTATCAATTCTTGACTTGATTAACGAAGGAAATATCGGATTAATGAAAGCGGTGGAGCGTTTTGATCCCACTAAAGGTGGAAAACTAAGCACCTATGCCTCCTGGTGGATTAAGCAATCAATTAAACGAGCGCTAGCCAACCAAAGCAAAACGATTCGCCTACCGGTTCATATGGTTGATCGAGTCAGTCAAATTCGAAGAAAATCTGCCGAACTGACTGAACAGCTTGGAAGAGAACCTACTAATGATGAACTTGCGGAAGAAATGAACATTCCCGTGTCAAGAATTTCTCATCTGAAATCAGTTAGTAAGAAACCAGCATCTCTTGAATCTTCTATAAACAACGAGGACGGATCTACTCTTGGAGATCTTGTACCCGACAAAAATGCCGTATCACCTTCTGAAAGCTTGCAGTCAAAATCCTTAATTGGAGATGTCGACCAAGTTCTTTCGACATTGGAACCTAGAGAAGCTGACATTATAAGACTTCGTTTTGGTCTAGAGGGTAGAAACCCGCTCACCCTCGAAGAAGTAGGTTCTCAAATTGGAATCACGCGTGAACGCGTTCGACAATTACAAGAACAAGCCATCAGGCATATTCGTGTAAATATGAAAAAATTTGAGAAGCAAAGAACCAAGGAAGAAATAATTGAGCAAAACAAATTGGATGAGCGTAAAAAAATGCTCAGTGAATTACTCGGAAAAAAGAATTAATCAGTTATTCAGAACCTGAATTTCAAAAACTCTACTTATCTTCATTCGTGGCGGTTGCCTCGTCCAAAAGATCTCCAAGTGATGTAGTAAGATCATCTCCGACTTCATCGTAAGCAGCTACTTCTTTAGCAAGGGCATCTTCATCGTAATTAGCCGCCTTAATACTAAGACCTATACGACGCTCTTCCTTATCTATTTTGATGACTCTAGCACTAACTTTCTCGCCTTCGTTCAAATGATCTTTAACTTTCTCAATCCTTTCTTCACTGATTTGACTTATATGGACGAGTCCATCAATTTCATGTTCTAGTTCAATAAAAGCACCATAACCAGCAACTCGGGCGACTGTTCCCTCAACGACGCCACCCATTTGATATAGGCGATCGATGTCCTCCCAAGGATCTTGGGTAAGTTGTTTCATGCCAAGTGAAATTCGCTGATTTTCAATATCTACCTCTACAACGATAGCATCGACTTCATCACCCTTCTTGACCATTTCACTAGGATGATTAATTTTGCGAGTCCAGCTCATATCGGAAACATGAACCATGCCATCTATACCCTCTTCCAATTCTACAAATGCACCATATGAAGTGAGATTACGGATTTTGCCTCGTACGCGTGCACCTGGAGGGTAATTGTGAGTGGCCATATCCCATGGATTGACATCAAGTTGGCGTAATCCAAGTGATATTTTTTGGTCATCTTTTTGAATTCCAAGAACAACGGCATCGACTTCATCACCAACATTAAGGACTTCGCCGGGTTTGGTGATCCTCTTAGTCCATGACATTTCTGTGACATGAACTAACCCTTCCACTCCTTCTTCAAGCTCAACAAATGCACCATAGGGTACAAGATTAACAACTTTACCTCTAACCTTAGCATTAATTGGGAATTTACTCTCAATCTCGTCCCATGGATTGCTCGAAAGTTGCTTGAGACCCAGTGAAACTCTTTCTCTTTTCTCATCAATATCAATGATGCAAACGGTGATTTCCTCTCCAGTCTTAACCATTTCACTCGGATGAGAGACTCTTCCCCAACTCATATCGGTAATATGCAAGAGACCATCCAAACCATCTAAATCAATAAAGGCACCATAATCAGTAATGTTTTTAACCATACCTCTTCGGGTTTCTCCAGGTATGATTTTGGAAAGAATTTCACGTTTTTTGTCTTGTCTGCGTTCCTCGATCAACTCTCGACGGGAGACGACAATGTTTTTTCGTTCGCGGTTGATTTTAACCACTTTGAAATCAAAAGTCTGACCTACAAATTGGTCTAAATTTTTGGGTGCTTGAATATCAACCTGAGAGGATGGAAGGAATGCATCTACTCCAATATTGACTACCAACCCTCCTTTTACTTTCGATCGAACACGACCCGTTATAACAGAGCCTTCCTCGCAAGTATTGACAATCTTTTCCCAATTCTTCTTTTGCTCTGCCTTGTCAAATGATAGTTGAGGATTCCCAAAACGATCCTCTAATCTTTCCAGGAAGACTTCTATATCTGACCCGATTTCTAATTCACTAAGGTCGAGAAATTCATGTGCAGGAATTGTCCCCTCAGCTTTTCCTTTGAAATCAATAACGACCTCGGTCGGTCGTATTTCCATTATAGTTCCAGAAATGACAGAACCTTCTTTAAGTAATTCGATTTTGCTCTCAGCGAGCAATTCTTCCATGACAGCACTCATGTTTGTATGATATTTTTGGCCTCAATGCTAAGTGCAAAATCGCAAATACACGAACAACTTAGAACGAGGGTTGAGGGTTAGGTTTGATATGTTAAAGAATGCTTTAAATCAAATTTTGCTTTTTTCAGCAAGTAAAATTGAAGATTTATCATCAAGGGACAATCTTATGCAGGGGAAATTCAACAATTCCTTCTGCTCCAATTCTCTTCAATGCTGGGATTATTTCTCTCGATACTTTTTTCTCGATAACTGTTTCTACAGCAATCCAAGAATCATCAGCTAATGAGGAAATAGTTGGCTTTCTCAGAGCAGGGAGAGAATCTAGCACCTCATTAAGTTTTGACCTTTCCAAATTTAGCTTTAATCCAACCTTTGTATCAGCTTGCAAAGCTGCATTTAGCATAAGTGCAATATTCTCAATTTTAGCTCTTTTCTTTTCATTGCACCAAGCTTTTTTATTAGCGATGAGAACAGTATTAGTTTCCATTAAGACTTCAACAATACGTAATTTATTGGCCCTTAATGAACTTCCGGTTTCTGTTAGATCTACGATTGCATCAACCAGTTCAGGTACTTTAACTTCAGTTGCTCCCCAAGAAAATTCCACCTCCGCTGATACATTATTATCACTCAGAAAATTCTTTGTTGCTTGTACGAGTTCGGTGGCAATTGTTTTACCCTCCAAATCTTTGATTGTCTTAATTTCGGAATTTTCTGGTACAGCTAACACCCATTTAGAAACCCTATTGGAAGCTCGGCTGTAGATTAAATCTGCTACAATTTCTACATCAGAGTCATTTTCCCTTACCCAATCTCGACCAGTAAGTCCGCAATCAAAAAAACCATCCTCTACATAACGGCTCATTTCTTGTGCTCTAACAAACCTTCCCTCAATATCTGGATCATCCCAACTAGGAGTATACGAACGAGAACCTTTCGTGATATTAAAACCTGCTTTAGCAAACAACTTAAGAGTTGCTTCTTCAAGACTTCCTTTGGGCAATCCAAAACTTAACAATGATGACATCTGATCATTCAATATCAAAAGAGTTCCGTCTCGAAAAGCGCCTTTTTGAGGAATTACCTGGATTACCTACTATTTTGAGTAACGAAAGGAAATTTCGGTCATAGTTTTTTCCATTTCCATTTTTTTTAAAATACTACCAAGTTCTTCTAAATCTGCTTTGCCTGGAAGATTACCTTCTAAACATTCTCTTTTATCCAAATTTATTAACTCTCGATTCATCATCAACATGGCTCTTTTCTCATATACCATACTGCAAAAACGTTTAGGAGTTAATCTGCCCGCGTTGGCAATGATCTCTTCCAAAGTTTCCCACTGCTTAAGCCATTTAACTGCTGTCTTTGGACCAACTCCCACAAGTCCCGGAATATTATCTGACTGATCACCAATTATTGATAGATAATCAAGTATTTGTGCAGGAGGAATCCCAAATTTATCCTCGACTCCAGACTCGTCAAGCATTCGCCACCCAACTCTAGGATTTGCAGTTGGAGGAGGAAGTAATTGAGATACCCCTGGCCTTATTAATTGAGCTAAATCCTTGTCTGCACTAACAATAACAATCTGATGATCTTCAGACAACTCTTCTGTTTTTGCGGCAATTAAATCATCTGCCTCCCTACCCTCTTGCTCAAACATTCCATATCCCATAGCAATAGTAAGTTTCTTCACCCAACCTATTTGCTTAGTAAAATCTTCAGGGGGAATACCCCGATTAGCTTTGTAACTAGGTAGAATTTCTTCTCTGTGTGGGCATCCTCCCAAGTCGAAAAAAACCCAAACCTCATCAGGTTTAAACTCGTCCTCCATTTTCCAAAACGAACGTATCCAACCATGAATCATATTTGTCGGAAATCCATCAGAACGTGTGAGTTCCTTTATTCCATAAAAAGCCCGAAATGCCAAATTGTGGCCATCGCACAAAAAAATTCTTCTCATGATGGGTTATTCATTTTGATTAATATTTTAAGCAAGCTTAAAGGGAGTGAACACTATTCATCATAGTAAAGAATTTTACCAACGCAGTATTCTGGTCTTGCCTCTTCTATTTTTACTTCGGCAAATCGATTAGCCAACCCTACTCGAGAATCTGGGATCATAACTCGGAGATAATGATCTGAGTAAGCTCCGTAAAAACCATTTTTGGGGGTTTCAAGGAGAACTCTGAGCTTTAACCCGCAATGAGCCTGATGCCACTTCATTCGCTTGGATGCTGATAATTTCCTTAAATGTGCACTCCTTTTTCTTCTTTCTGCCATAGGTACTTGAATATCCGACTTTGCAGCTTTGGTTCCGGATCTTTCCGAGTAAGTAAAAACATGGCAGTAGGAAAATGGAAAGGACAGGAAAGTCGAACAAGTCTTCTCGAAATCGTCTTGGGTTTCGCCAGGGAAACCTGTCATTAAATCAGTGCCGATACATACTTGAGGAATATCCTCTATTGCTTGTAGGAAAAATTCTCGCATTTCTTCCAATTGGTACTTTCTCCTCATCAAAGACAGGATTTTGTCGCATCCTGATTGCATGGGAACATGCAAGTAAGGCGTCAGGCAGTGCTGATTATCAGCCATCAGTTTGAAAAGCTCGCGAGGGATTGTAGTCGGTTCGATGCTACTAATTCGCAATCTTTCAAGGCCTGACAATTTTCCAAGATTTTCAATTAAAGAAATAAAATCATTATCATTAGATTGATAAGTTCCTATATTTACCCCTGTTAAAATAATTTCTTTCACCCCCTTCTCTATCATATTCTCGACTTCAGAGAACAAATCGGACCAATCTCTGGAACGAGCCCTTCCCCGTGCAAAAGGGATAACACAAAAGGAACACATAAAATCACACCCATCTTGAATCTTTAAGTTTGCCCGTTGTTCAAATTGAGTATCTCCAACAAACCCGATTGAAAAATCTTCTCGATCAATTCGCTCTCTGATCACAACTGGAATTTCTGGCTTTTCATCGCTTAAATAATCTAAAAGATTAATTTTATCGTGATTTCCAATTACATAGTCTACCCCTTCGACCATTGCTACTTCATTGGCAGATGTTTGAGAATAGCACCCGGCAACAACCGTGATTGCATTAGGATTCCTTTTGGCAAACCTTCGGATCGCGTTCCTTGACTTCGCATCCGCTTCATTCGTAACCGTACAAGAATTGATTACACCTAGTTGTGCCTCTTCTCCAAAGGGAACAACGTAGTAGCCTGCCTCCCGCAATTTACCTTCCAAGATCGTTCCTTCATATTGATTCAGTCTACAACCTAATGCATGCACGCTAGCTTTAGGAGGGTTATTACTTTTAGTGCTCAATTGTAGCTTATCTCCTTAGTATTGGATTTATTAACATCTATATCACCCTAATTCGATGAATAACTTTTTCGATACTTGAATAGAATGAAAATCAATCGTA
>MDTB01013572.1_pt1 | contig 10367 bp, 14 predicted proteins | sample 811161 | NCBI WGS metagenome assembly MDTB01 (sample SAMN05326650, study PRJNA326480) | marine metagenome | isolation source: seawater | place: Mediterranean Sea | collected 2009
AAAAATGACATTTACAGATCCAATAGGTGATATGTTTTCAAGAATTAGAAACGGTCAACTAAGATCGTTAAACTCTGTTGAAATACCCTCATCAAACTTTAGAAAAAATATTTTAGAAATTTTAAAAAATGAAGGATATATTAAAGATTTCTATATTGAGAAGAGCGAAAACAACAAAACTAGCTTAAAGGTTAATCTTAAATATTATGAAGGAGATCCAGTTATTAAAGAGATTAAAAGAATTTCAAAACCAGGCAGAAGAGTTTATTCAAGAGCTACTAGCATACCTAAAGTGATGAATGGTTTAGGGTTAGCGATTTTATCGACACCAAAAGGTGTAATGAGTGATGCAGAGGCAAGAAAAAACAATGTTGGTGGTGAAATAATTTGTAGAGTATTTTAATGTCGAAAATCGGTAAAAAAAATATATCAATTCCTAAAGAATCCTCAATTAAAATTGAGGGTGCGAATTTGACTATTACGGGTCCAAAGGGAACTAAGAAATTAACTATAAATGATAAAATATTTTCATCAAAAATAAATGAGAATGAATTTCAAATACTGCCATTAAATAAAAAAATTGATAAAAAAATATCAATAATGTGGGGTACATACAGAAGTTTGATAAATAATGCAATAACTGGTGTATCTACAGGACATGAAAAAACATTAGAAATCAGTGGAGTTGGTTTTAGAGCTAATTTAAAAGGAGAGATGCTTAATTTACAAATTGGATTTAGTCATGATATCAATTTTAAAATACCAAAAGAAATTAAAATAACTGTAGAAAAACAAACAATTATTAAAATTAATGGAGTTGATAAAGAACTAGTTTCTAAAATTGCTGCAGACATTAAAAATCTTAAACCGGTGGAGCCTTATAAAGCTAAAGGCATTAAAGAAAGAGGCCAATTCGTTTTAAGAAAAGAGGGTAAAAAGAAATAATGAAAAAAATTAATAATAAAATAAAAAGAAAATTGAGAAATAGAAAGAAGCTAAAAAAAGTTAATACTAATAGATATAGAATATCTGTTTCTAAATCTTTAAACAATTTATCTGCTCAAATCATAGACGATAAGCAAAAAAAAACATTGGTTTCTGCGTCATCTATTGAAAAAGAAATTAAAGGAAAAAAAGTAAAAAAAATAGAAAAATCAACTTTAATAGGTGAAGTTTTAGCCAAAAGAGCTAAAGAAAAAAATATAAACGAAGTTTATTTTGATAGGGGTGAATATAAGTACCACGGTAGAGTAAAAATATTTGCTGAAACATTAAGAAAGAATGGATTAAAATTTTAATATGGTAGATAATAAAAAAATCGAGAGCGATATAAAAGAAAAGTTAGTTGCTATAAACAGAATTACTAAAGTTGTTAAAGGTGGAAGAAGATTTGGCTTTGCAGCCTTAGTAGTTGTTGGTAACCAAAAAGGATCAGTTGGTATAGGTCAAGGTAAGTCTAAACAAGTGCCAGATGCAATTAAAAAAGCTTCCGAAGTTGCAAAGAGAAACTTAATTAAAATACCTTTAAAAGATGGAAGAACTCTTCATCATGATGTGAAAGGTAAAAATGGATCCGGTAAAGTTTTTTTAAGATCAGCCCCAGCAGGTACGGGGATAATTGCAGGTGGTGCTATACGTTCTGTTTGTGAAGTTTTAGGTATTCAAGATGTTGTAGCGAAATCTCTTGGTTCAGCAAACCCTCACAACGTATTGAAAGCATGCGTTAATGGATTAAAATCTCAAAACTCGCCAAAAATTTTGTCAGCTATTAGAGGAAAAAAAATATCAGATATAGTTTTAAAAAGAGAGACTAAATAATGCAATTAAATAATTTGATAAAAAACAATAGAAAGAAAATTAGAGTTGGTCGAGGAATTGGATCTGGTAAGGGAAAAACTTCTTCACGTGGACATAAAGGACAAAAGTCTAGATCTGGAGTTGCGATTAAAAGTTTTGAGGGTGGTCAAATGCCTTTATATAGAAGATTACCAAAAAGAGGATTTAAATCTATAAATAAAAATCTTACTGCTATTTTAAATCTTTCTAAAATTCAAACAATAATAAATAAATCAAAAAATAATATTAAAAACTCATTAGATTTAGATATTTTAAAAGAAAAAAAACTATTAAGTAAAAAGTTTTTAAAATTAAAAATCTTAGGTACAGGTGAGATTAAAAATAATATTGAAATTTCTGCTCATTTTGCATCTAAACAGGCATTATCTAAAATAGAAAAAGCAGGTGGCAAGATAAGTATAATTAAAAAATAATCAATAATGTCTAGTGAAACCCTAAATACAGCCGGAGCATTTAGTCAAGCAAAGGATCTTAAAAATCGAATAATATTCACTATTTTATTATTAGCAATTTACCGTCTAGGAACATACGTACCTTTAGCCGGCATTGACCCCTTTGCTTTAAAAGAAATAATGGCCTCGAGTCAAAAAGGTCTATTAGGAATGTTTAATATGTTTTCGGGTGGAGCAGTTACTAGAATGGCAATTTTCGCTTTAGGTATAATGCCATATATTTCCTCTTCTATTATAGTTCAATTACTTACAGGCGTATCAGATTATTTTAAAAATTTAAAAGAACAAGGTGAAATTGGAAGGAAAAAAATTACTCAAATAACAAGATACGGTACAGTACTAATTGCTTGCTTGCAGGGTTATGGTGTTTCTGTTGGTTTAGAAAATGCTGGCAATTTAGTTATTGACCCAGGCATGAAATTTAGAATTATAACTACTATTTCACTTGTTGCCGGAACTACATTTTTAATGTGGTTAGGTGAACAAATTACTTTAAGAGGAGTAGGAAATGGAATTTCACTAATTATCTTTTCTGGAATAGTGGCAGAAATTCCTAGAGCTTTAGCTTCAACTTTTGAACTTGGTAGAACAGGCGCTCTATCAGCCGTTATGATTGTTGGAATATTTGTTTTAGTAATTTTTACAGTGTTATTTATTGTATTCTTTGAGCGTGCAATGAGGAAAATTTTAATAAATTACCCAAAAAGACAAGTAGGAAATAAAATGTATGGAGGGGAGTCGTCTCACCTTCCTTTAAAAATTAATACTGCTGGTGTTATACCTGCAATCTTTGCCTCTGCATTACTATTATTACCTATTACAATTTCCAATTTTGGTTTTGCTGAATCTGATAATTTTTTAAAGATATCTTCAATGTTTACCCAAGGGCAACCATTGTATATGTTGTTGTATGCTTCTGGAATAATCTTCTTCTCTTTTTTTTATACATCAATCGTTTTTAATCCCAAAGAAACTGCAGAAAATTTAAGAAAGTATGGAGGTTATATACCTGGTATAAGGCCGGGAGAAAGGACAACAGAGTATATAGATACAATCTTAATGAGACTTACTACAGTTGGTGCTTTATATTTAACTTTTGTGTGTTTAATGCCGGAATTTTTAATAGCAAAATATCCTATTCCATTTTATTTAGGAGGAACGTCTATACTTATTGTAGTCGTTGTGGCTATGGATACAGTTACTCAAGTGCAAACAAGATTAATGAGCTCTCAATATGAGTCATTAATAAAAAAAACAAAATTTGGTAAATCTTAAACATAATGAATATAGTAATCTTTGGACCACCGGGAGCTGGTAAAGGGACTCAGTCAAGTTATATTGTAAAAAAGTTTAAATTACATCAGCTGTCAACAGGTGAACTATTAAGAAAAGAAATAAGAGATCAAACAAAATTAGGTGTTGAAATTTCGTCAATAATAGACTCAGGAAATTTAGTATCTGATATAATTGTAAGTGACTTAATTGAGAAATATATATCTAATAAAATTTATAAAAATAGATTAATTTTTGATGGTTACCCCAGAAACTTAAATCAAGCTAAAAATTTAGAAAATTTATTAAAAAAATACGATCAAAAAATTGATATTGCACTTAAGCTATCAGTAAATTTAACATCTATTAAACAAAGAATTTTAGAAAGAAGGTCTCGTGAGAATAGAGCAGATGATAATGAAGAAATAGCTATTAGAAGATACGAGATGTATGAAAAAAATATTAAAACAGTAATTGATTTTTATAAACAATCTAATTTACTTAAAGTAGTTAATGGTGAGACATCAATATCTGAAATTAGTGATGAAATTGGCGACTTAATTGATGGTATCAAGGGTTGACTTTAAGAGATTAGCCAATATAAATACGCAGATAATAGAAATTCATTAATTTATGGCTCGTATCGCAGGGATAAACATTCCACAGAACAAAATTGTTAGTATTGCTTTAACTTATATTCACGGTATCGGTTTACACTCATCAAAAAAAATTTGTAAGAAACTTGAAATTCCTTCGTCAAAAAGAGTTAATGAATTATCTGAAGAGCAAGTTTTAAAAATAAGAGAATTTATTGACGCAAATCATAAAGTTGAAGGTGATTTAAGGAGAGATGTTTCGGTAAATATAAAAAGACTTGTTGATCTTGCTTGTTATAGGGGGACACGACATAAAAAAAAATTACCTGTAAGAGGACAAAGAACCCAATGTAATGCTAGAACAAGAAAAGGTAAAGCTATTGCAATTGCAGGTAAAAAACTTACACCTCTAAAAAAATAAATTTTAAATGAATAAAAAAAAAGAAAAAGTTGATAAAAAAATTGAAACCAAAGAAGTAAAAAAAGTAGATACAAATAAAACTAGCTCTTTCAAAAAAAAGAAAAAGGTTAAAAGAAATATCACTTCAGGTATTGCCTATGTTTATTCTACTTTTAATAACACTATAATTTCAATTGCTGATGAAAGCGGAAATGTTGTTTCATGGTCCTCAGCTGGCGCAAAAGGCTTTAAAGGTTCTAGAAAATCTACGCCCTATGCCGCTCAAGTAGCCGCAGATGATGCAGGTGCAAAAGCATTTGAACAAGGATTAAGAACTCTTACAGTCCAAGTAAAGGGACCAGGTTCAGGAAGAGAAACAGCATTACGTTCACTTCAATCAAAGGGTTTTAAAATCTTATCGATAAAGGATACAACACCCATGCCACATAATGGCGCGAGGCCACCAAAAAGAAGGAGAGTATAATGCAAACAACACCAAATATTTTAGACAAAAATTGGAAAGCCCTAATTAAACCTAGCAAGTTAGATATTTCAAGTAATGAAGACAAAACAGTCGCAAAAGTTATAGCTGAACCATTAGAAAAAGGTTTTGGACAGACTATTGGAAATTCTTTGCGAAGAATTTTGTTATCGTCTATTCAGGGAGCAGCTGTTACCGCTATACAAATTGACGGCGTATTACATGAATTTACGTCTATAAAAGGTGTAAGAGAAGATGTTACAGATATTGTCTTAAATGTAAAAAATTTAGCAATAAAATCATCTTCATCAAGTCCAAAAAAAATTATTTTAGATATAAAAGGCCCTAAAGAAGTAAAAGCAAAAGATATTACCCTTGTACCTGAAATAGAAATATTAAATCCTGAACAAACTATATGTAATTTAGATGAAAAAACTAATTTCCACATGGAACTTATGGTAAGCAATGGAAAAGGCTATGTTCAATCACCAAAAAACAAAACTGAAGATAGTCCACTAGGTTTAATTTCAATTGACTCATTGTTTAGTCCAGTTAAAAAAGTTGCATTTTCAGTTGAAAATACGAGAGCAGGAAGTGCATTAGATTATGATAAATTAATCATGACTGTTGAAACTAATGGCACAGTCGATGCTGAAGACGCAATAGCTTACTCTGCTAGAATTTTCCAAGATCAATTATCAATGTTTGTTAACTTCGATGATCCACAAGAAGTAGTTAAGGAAGTTAAATCTTCTGAGCCAGAATTTAATAGAAATTTATTGAAAAGAGTTGAAGAACTTGAGTTATCCGTTAGATCGATGAATTGTCTAAAGAATGATAACATTATCTATATTGGTGATTTAGTTCAAAAAACAGAACCAGAAATGCTACGAACACCAAATTTTGGAAGAAAATCATTAAATGAAATTAAAGAAGTTTTAAATACTATGTCTTTATATCTTGGAATGGAAATTCCTAATTGGCCACCTGATAATATTGCCGAAATGTCGAAGAAATTAGAGGAAAATAATTACTAATGAGACACGGTATAGGTTACAGAAAATTAAATAAAACAGGTGAACATCGTAAAGCCTTATTTAAGAATATGTTAAATTCTTTAATAAAATACGAGCAAATTATAACTACTTTACCAAAAGCTAAAGAGCTAAAACCCCAGATTGACAAAGTAATAACTATTGGAAAAAAGAATATTTTGAGTAACAAAAAAAGATTATTTTCTAAGTTACAAGATAAAAAATCCGTAACTAAAGTATTTGATGAACTATCAAAAAGATATAGCTCAAGAAAAGGTGGATATTCAAGAGTTTTAAAAGCAGGATACAGAACTGGAGATGACGCACCAATGGCAGTTATTGAATTGGTAGATCGAAATCCTGAGGCAAAAAAGGTTGATAAGCCCAAAAAAGTACAAACAAAAGATAAATCAAAAGAAATTCAAGCAGAACCTAAAATAGCAAGCAAATAATTAGAGCTTCAATGCCCAAATCTTATACTGTGGCCGATGACTATCATGACTCACGTTTAGATAAATGGTTTATACATAATGTAATAAATTTACCTCATTCATTAATAGAAAAAATTATCAGACAAAATAAGATAAAAGTTAATAAAAAAAAAACTAAATCATCTCACAGAGTACAATCAGGAGATCTAATAGAGGTTTATGATATTTTAAGATTTAGACCAATAGATAAAGAAAAAAAATTAAAATATAAACCTAAAAAAAATGAGGTGGGTGAATATGATGATTATATTATTGAGGATAATGAAAATTTCATAATAATAAATAAACCCACAGGAATAGCTGTACAAGGTGGTACAAAATCTTTCAAAAATATTATTGATATTATTAAAAACACAAAATATTTTATAAATTCTAAGCCTTTTATAGTCCACAGAATAGACAAAGAAACATCTGGAATATTAATAATAGCTAAAAATAGAAAATTTGCTCAATTATTTACTTCACTTTTTAGAATAAGGAAAATTCATAAAACTTATTTAGCTTTAGTTTACGGTAAAGTAAATAATTCAGTCAAAACGTTGAGAGACGAATTAGTTTATTTTGAAAACAATAGAAAAATTACTCAAAAAGCAATTTCAAATTTAAAAATAATTAAATCAAATGAAGGTTATTCTTTTGTAGAATTAAATCCTATTACAGGTAGAAAGCACCAATTAAGAAAACAACTTTTAAAAATAGGAAACCCTATTATTGGTGATGATAAATACTTTTTTAGAGATAAAAAAAGAATAAAAACAAAGAATCTTATGCTACATGCTTATAAAATTAAATTTATGATCAATAATGTGCAATATAATTTTAAAGCGAAATACAACAAACATTTTGAGAATTTTTTAGATAAGCATTTTTAAATATTATTAATATTTTTAATAAAAATATTTGCCAATTTCTTTTCGTATTTAGAAGGATTTAAATTTTTTTCATTATTTATAGATGTCACTTTTTTATTATTTAAACCGCATGGAATTATTTTTAAATATTCACTTAAATTATTTGATATATTTATAGAGCATCCATGAAAAGCAATCCACCTTGAAACTCTTAGACCAATAGCTGCAATTTTTTTATTTTTAACCCATATGCCAATATTTTTTTTATCTTTTTTTGCTTCAATTTTATAAATTTTCAAAAATTCAATGATGCTATTCTCTATTGCATCAATTAATTTTCTAATATCTTTTTTCCTATTATTTAAATTGATAACAAAATAAATAATTTTTTGATTGGGATTATGTAGGGTGATTTTACCACCTCTATTTGTTTTTATAATTTTAATTTTTTTGTCTATTATATCTTTTTTGTTATAACTGACGCCTGCGGTGAAAGTTGTTGGGTGTTCTAAGATCCATATTAATTCTTTATTTTTTTGTAATTTTACCTCCTCAACTCTTTTATTAAGAAAAAGCATTGCATTTTTATAGGATATTTGTTTTTTACTTATTTTAATTTCAATACTCATTTAAATTGAATTTTACCATTTTATAGACTAATAGTCTCAAAAAAACTTTGAGAGATATTTATGGCTTTATTAAAATCAACAGGTAGTAAAAAAGTGAATTTAGATTTTAACAAAGAATTTATTAATACTTTTAGTGATAATATTGATAATAGGAATATTGATTTTATCAATCAGACTCTTAAAGATTTGCATGAAGCAGACATTGCTAATTTAATTGAAAATTTAAATCCTGATACTAGATCAAAGTTAATCGAAATAGAGTCCTTTAATGTTGAACCAGAAATATTTATTGAATTAAACGAGTCAGTTCAAAGTGAAGTATTGAAATTATTATCAATAGATTCATTGATCAAAATAATTAAAAGGCTAGAGTCAGACGATGCTATTAAAATTCTTGAAAATTTACCTATAAACACAAAAGAAAAGGTTTTAGAAAAATTACCACCAAAAGATAAATTTTTACTTCAAGAAGGATTGAGTTATCCAGAAGATTCTGCAGCAAGAATTATGCAAAGAGAGTTTACTGCAGTTCCAAGCAATTGGACTGTTGGACAAACCATAGATTATTTAAGAGAGGATAAAGATTTACCCGAAGAATTCTTAGAAATTTTTATTGTAGATAACGATTTTAAACCTATTGGAACCGTTCCATCTTCAAGGGTATTGAGGAATTCAAGAGACTCAAAAATGAATTCAATAATGTCTAAAATGCCTGTTTTAATCTCAGTAAATATGGATCAAGAAGAGGTTGGTCATGCATTTGAAAATTACAATTTAGTTTCTGCTGGCGTTGTAAATAAAGAAAATAAACTTGTTGGGATGATTACTGCTGATGATGTAGTTACAGTTGTTCAAGAAGAAGCCGAAGAAGACACTTTAAGGTTAGCTGGTGTAGGAGATGAGGAAATAACAGATAGTGTTATGTTGAAAACAAAACGAAGATTTAACTGGCTTTTATTAAATTTATTTACAGCTTTATTAGCAACCTGGGTCATCAGTTTTTTCGGCGCATCAATTGAACAAATGGTTGCGTTAGCTTTTTTAATGCCAATAGTAGCATCAATGGGTGGTAACGCGGGTATGCAAACTTTAGCAGTAACAATAAGAGCTATAGCTACAAAAGAACTTTCAAAAAGTAATTTTAACCGAGTTGTAGGAAAGGAATTTCTTATAGGAATATTGAATGGAATAATATTTGCAATTATTACCGCAATAATTGTTCAATTTTGGTTTAAGGATTTCAATCTCTCAATATTAATAGGAATATCCATGATTTTAAATATGATTGTTGCCGGACTTTTTGGAATTTTAGTTCCGGTATCACTTAAGAAATTAAATATTGACCCTGCTTTAGCTTCAAGTGTTTTTGTTACAACAATAACCGACGTAATAGGATTTTTATCTTTTCTAGGGTTAGGTTCTATTTATTTTCTAAATTAAATATTATCTATTAGTCTAACGTTATTTAAGTAGTAAGCTATAAAAATATTAAAAGACTCGTTCATTTTTTTTGGTCTTCGCAAATCTTTTAGGTTAATAATCTCTAAATAATCAATTTTATTCACACCTAATTTGATCAAATCCTTTTTTAATAATGAGGAATTAAAAAATTTAATATTTTTTTTTGTTTTCCTCTTAATTTTGACTAAGTATTTATAAACACTGATAGCTATTTTCATTTGTTTTTTATTTAGATTAAAATTTCTGCTTGAAAGAGCAACACCATTTGACTCACGCACAGTTTTGCAACTTATTATTTTAGTATAAATTTTATTTTTTAAAATATGTTTTTTGATTAAAGTAAGTTGCTGAAAGTCTTTGAGACCTAGAAATAAGTATTTAGGACCAATTATTTCTAAAAATCGATTAATTACATCTACAACCCCTTTAAAATGATATTTTCTATATTTACCACACAATATTTTAGAAAATTTATGTAAATAAATTCTATGAGAAGGCTTAAATTTAAATAGATCTTTGTACGTAGGAAGATATAGATAATTTACTTTGAGTTTTCTTAAAGTTTTTAAATCGTTAGCTAAATTACGAGGATATTTTTTAAAGTCCTCATTTTCATTAAATTGTTTTGGATTTACATAAATTGAAACAATAATTTCATTTTTGTATTTTTTAGCCTTTTTTATTAATGATATATGGCCTTTATGTAAACTTCCCATTGTAGGAATAAAAGAAATTGACTTTTTATTACCAATTTCACGTTTTAACTGTTCTTTGTTTTTAAATATTTTCATTTATAAACTTCAATGATATCAACTATTATAAGAATCATATGATAAAACAAGC